>ERZ1034361.950-NODE-950-length-16851-cov-4.491892_pt1 | contig 16851 bp, 15 predicted proteins | sample MGYA00520617_ERZ1034361 | MGnify/ENA primary metagenome ERZ1034361 (study PRJEB33736, sample SAMEA104284507) | Azolla filiculoides | biome: Urban; feature: Water surface; material: Ditch water | place: Netherlands | collected 2015-10-28 | depth 0-0.1 m ... | reverse complement strand
GTTGGTCAGCGGCTTGTCCTTGTGGCCGGCGATGCCCTTGGCCTTGCGTAGTCAGACCACTTCTTGATGAACGCGGTGTTATCCGGGTTCTTGATGCTCATGAAGTAGTTCCAGGCAGCCAGGTGGCCGACCAGCGGCTTGGTGTCCACGCCGCGCAGTTCCTCTTCACCCACGGAGAAGGCGACGACCGGCACGTCCTTGGCCTTCAGGCCGGCGTTGCCCAGTTCCTTGTAGAAGGGCACGTTGGAGTCGCCGTTGATGGTGGACACCACAGCCGTCTTGCCACCGGCGGAGAACTTCTTGATGTCGGCCACGATGGTCTGGTAGTCAGAGTGGCCAAACGGGGTGTACTTCTCGTCGATGTCCTTGTCAGCAACGCCCTTGCTCTTGAGGTAGGCGCGCAGGATCTTGTTGGTGGTGCGGGGGTACACATAGTCGGTGCCCAGCAGCACCCAGCGCTTGGCGGCGCCGCCGTCCTTGCTCATCAGGTAGTCCACCGCGGGAATGGCCTGCTGGTTGGGCGCAGCGCCGGTGTAGAACACGTTCTTGGACAGTTCTTCGCCTTCGTACTGCACCGGGTAGAACAGCAGGCCGTTCATTTCTTCAACCACCGGCAGCACCGACTTGCGGCTGACCGAGGTCCAGCAGCCAAAGATCACATCGACCTTGTCCTGACCGAGCAGTTGCTTGGTCTTCTCGGCAAACAGCGGCCAGTTGGAGGCCGGGTCCACCACCACGGGTTCGAGCTTCTTGCCCAGCACGCCGCCCTTGGCGTTGATTTCGTCGATGGCCATCAGCACCGTGTCTTTGAGCACGGTTTCGGAAATGGCCATGGTGCCCGACAGGCTGTGCAGCACGCCGACCTTGATGGTGTCGGCCGCATGGGCCGGGACGGCTGCCAAGGTGCCCAGGGCGACGGCAGCGGTGAGCGCCTTGAGCGCGAAACGGCGGGACTTGAAAGATGACATGGGAACCTCCAGAGTTGATAAAACCAGTGACGCTGCACCGGGGTTTCGTCAAGAACATGTTGCAGTGCAGCGTTGGGATGACTGTAGGCAAGTCTGGCGGTGGTGGAAATACGCCAGGTGGCGTATGCCGACTGAAGGCCTTACGTTTGCTTACATTTCCACAGTGGGGACATGGTCGAAATCCCGGGAACCGTGTCGGATCACGCGGCACAATGCCCACTGGACAAGAAGGGATGGATGACAGAACGGCCAGAGGCCCGACACGATGGAGATGTTCCGATCCAGTTTTGAAGCCAAAGTGCTTGGCGCTTTTGCTGTTGCCGCGGTGGTGCTGGCCGCGCTGACGGCCGGTACCTGGCGCGTCGCGCAGGACGCTTCGGAAGCCACACGAAGGGTCACGCATACGCACGATGTGCTCGACCAGCTGGCGCAGACGCGACTGGACACGTTGCAGATCGAGTTCAGCACCCAATCTTTCCGCATTTCCGGGGACCCCAGCCATCTCACGGAACGCAATGCGGCGATCGACAGCCGAGAGCACAGCTTGCAGCGTCTGCAGCAGCTGACGGCCGACAACCCGCAGCAGCAGGCCGACTGGCAGCGCTTGCGGGCCGTGATCGACGAACGGCTGGCGATTTCCAGGCAGGTCGAACTGCTGCGCAAGACGCAGGGAGCAGAGGCGGCCAACGCCTTTGTCGCCACCGCGCCGCTGCAACCGACCCGGGAGCGTACCTACCACCTGATGCAGGTGATGCAGGAGCGCGAGCGAACGCTGCTGCAACAGCACCAGGCCGCGCGGGTGCAGGCGCGCCAGAACCTACTGGTGACGGGCACGCTGGCGTCCGTTCTGCTGGTGGCACTGCTGCTGGCCACCTATGGCCTGATCCGGCGCCAGTTGCGTGAAACCGAGGCCGGTCGCCAGGCCTTGGTCGAGAGCGAACACAATCTGGATGTCACCTTGCAGTCGATCGGCGACGGCGTGCTGGCGACGGATGAGCGGGGCCGCATCACCCGACTCAACCCGGTGGCCGAACGGCTCACCGGCTGGTCGCAGGCGCAAGCGCTGGGCCATCCGGTTGAAGAGGTGTTTTGCATCGTCAACGCCCACACGCGCGAGCCAGTCGAGGTGCCGGTAGCGCGGGTGCTGGAGACCGGCGCCATCCAGGGTCTGGCCAACCACACGGTGCTGTTGGCCCGTGACGGCAGCGAGTGCCCCATTGCCGACAGCGCCTCGCCGATTCGCGACGGGTCGGGGCATGTCAAGGGCGTGGTGCTGGTGTTTCGCGATTGCAGCGTCGAATACCAGGCCGAGCAGCTGATCCGCGCGCAAAACGAACAACTCGATCAGCGCGTGACCGAGCGCACCGCGCAACTGCGCGAGAGCGAAGACCATTTGCGCAGCATCACCAACAACGTGCCAGCGCTGATCGCCTATGTCGATGCGCAGCAGCGCTACGTATACGCCAACCGGCAGTACCGCCAGTGCTTTGCGCCAGAAAAGAGCGAGATCAGCGGTTGCACGGTGCGCGAAGTCCTGGGCGATTCGCGCTATGCCCTCATCGCCCCGCTGATTGCCGAGGTGCTGCAGGGGCGCGCGCAAAGCCTTGACTGGGAGCCGTTTCCCGGTGTCTGGCAGGCGCTCAGCTACGTCCCGAAGTGGGGTGAAGATCACCATGTTCTCCGTAAAAAAAAAAAAAAAAAGGACATCACCGAACGCAAGCGTGCCGAGAAGGAAATCCAGAGTCTCAATGCGGCGCTGGCCCAGCGTGTGCAGGCGCTCGAGCACGCCAGCCGCGCGCTGGAGACCCTGAGCGCCGGCAACCGCGCAATGTTGCACGCCACGGACGAGCAGAGCCTGCTCGACACCATGTGCCGTGAGATGGTCCGTGCCGGACGCTATGCCGCCGTCGCCATCTGGTACCGCGACGGTCCTGCGTCGGGATTCCTGAGACCGATGGCAGAAAGCGGGTTTCCGGGTGGTTTGCCAGCCTTGCGTGGCCTGGCCATCGAGTGGACCGAGCTGCATGACCGCCCGAAGCTGCAGCCGCTGGCTTCATTGGGCTCGGTTCTCGCCTGTCCCTTGAAGGTCAATCAGGAGGTCTTGGGTTGCATCGCTGTTTTCGCTGTGGCACCGAATTATTTCCAGGTGCAGGAAGAAGCGCTGATCACCGAATCGGCCGATGACCTGGCGTATGGCATTGCCACCTTGCGTGCGCGCTCGGCGCAAAAGGAAACGCAGCAGCGCCTGGTTTTCCTGAGCCGCCACGACGCGCTGACCGGGCTGCCCAACGAAGCGAGTTTCACCGCCTCGCTGCAGACGGCCATGGGCTCGGTCATCGACGTGGGTGGATCGTTGGCGGTGCTGCAATTCAATGTCGAGCGGCTCGGTGACATCAACGCCGCGCTCGGCTTCAGCCAGGGCGACCAGATCCTGCGCGAGTTCGGTGCCCGGTTGCGGGTCGCCGTACCCGACGACGCCGTGGTGGCGCGTCTGCGCGGCGACGAATTCGCGCTGTTGCTGCCGTCGGGCACCGCCAGCGAGGCCGTCACCCTGTTGCAGCGGCTGGAGCCGATGTGGGCCCACCCGTTCCCGATTGCCGATCTGGCGGTGGATGTGTCGGCCCGGGTCGGCATCGCACTGTTTCCGGCGCATGGTGCGACCGTGCACGATCTGCTGCGCAACGTGGATCTGGCCGTCTCGGTGGCCAAGCGCAGGGGGCTGGACCATGTCATGTTCGATCCGGGCCTGAACCGGGAAAGGCCGCAGCGTCTGACCCTGGCCAGTGAATTGCGGCGCGCCATCGAGGGCGGCGATCTGCGCCTGTACCTGCAGCCCAAGATTGAAATGGCCACTGGCCGCGTGTCTGGCGCTGAAGGCCTGGTGCGCTGGCAGCATGGCACACGAGGCATGATCCCGCCTGCCGAGTTCATCGAACTGGCCGAGCGCACCGGCCTGATCAAGCCGATGTGCGAATGGGTGATCGCAGCGGCCCTGGATCTGAACCGGCAGTGGGTGTCTGAGGCCTGCGCGGTGCCGATTGCCGTGAACCTGTCCGCGCGCAACCTGCGCGATGAACACCTGCTCGACAAGATCCTGCGCCTGCAATCCGATGCCGGCATTCCGGCCGGACTGCTGGAGCTTGAAATCACCGAAAGCACGGTGATGGACGACAGCCAGCTGGCGTTGCGCGTGTTGCACAGCCTGCGTGAGGCCGGCATACCGCTGGCCATCGACGACTTCGGCACCGGCTATTCGTCGCTCAGTTACCTGCGTCGCTTCTCCTTCGACACACTGAAGATCGATCGCAGTTTCGTTGCCCCGCTGTGCGAGGACGCCAATGCCGCCGCCCTGGTCCGCGCCATCGTCGCGATGGCGCACAGCCTCTCCCTGAAGGTCGTTGCCGAGGGCGTCGAAACCCCCGCCCAGCTGGAATTCCTCCAAAGTCTGGGCTGCGACTATCTGCAGGGCTACCTGCTCTCGCTCCCACTTGACACCGAGCATTTCACCGCCTTCCTCACCCGCTTGACACAAGCACCGCCCCCCTGGGGCCATGAGACGCTGCTGACCGATGGATAGCGCCCCGGACGCCGCCCTCGCCGCAGGAAACGAGCGGCGTCGTGCCGCGCGCCGGGCGCGCCTCGCCATCGTGCTGCGCGGCGCACTGGCCGCCGCCATCATCATCGGCTTCGCGCTGTGGGCACATCTGGGTTCCGGCCGCCCGGTTTTCTCGCCGCACGGCAAACCGGAAGCCGGCTGGGAAGCCTTTCGGCAAGCCTACGACGTCGACACCTTCGGCCGCGACGGATATTTCGTGCGGGCGATCCAGAACGGCTACAACCTCGTGCACCACACGCACCAATACGCCTGGCGCTTCACGCGCAAGCGTGGGTCCGATCACCCGAATGCCTGTATCAATTGCCATAGCGCCGAGTCACTCGCTTACGCCTTTGCCGGCGGCGACCGCTTCGATGCGCGCCTCGGCCGCCGCATATCCTTCGAGGAACACGTTCAGCGCTGCTATGCGACACATCTGGATGGCTTCGTGCCGACGATCTACGACCCGGCGGTCCGCGACATCCGTATCTTCGCGCGCATGGTCGCCCATCACCTGCAGCTCGGCGAAGGCGCCACCGAGGGAGCACCATGAAGCTGCTCGCAACGGGCTGGGGAAAGGCAGCTCGGCTCGCCTTGCTGATCGGCACACTGCTCGCACTGTATATCCTCGCGCAGGCACGCCACGACGAGCGCGCACATATCCGCGAGCAGGCGGTGAAGCTGACTCCGGGCTGCGCCGACAAACTTGCCCGCTACGGGCTTGCGGCGGGGGCCAGCTACACCTCACCCTACGCCCTGGCACACAGCGGACAGGCAAGTATCAAACGGGGTTACAGCACCGAAGACGTGCGTGCGATCCAGCGCGGCTGCAACATTATCGACGACCTGCAGGGGCAGCTCGCTGCCGACCCGGCGCGCGAACGCTGGAATTCGACGCGTTTCGTCCGTGGCACCCACACCAGCTGCGACCACTGCCACCAGGGCATCGGCGACAAGCAAACTGCCGCCGGCGCACCGCAGGCCGGCTCGCTGAGCCTTGCCGCATCGTGGGTTATGGCCGACATGTACGACCAGTTCACCGGCATCCTGCTGCCCTATGAGCTACGCCAGATGCAGTGCTACATCAACTCGTCGAACGGCTACAAACCAAACGTCGCCGACGACCTGATCCGCGACGTTACCGCCTACAGCCGCTTCCTCGCCGCAGCGCTCGACCTGCGCTTTGGCAACCACTATGCCGAACAGGGCATCGACGAGGTAACGGCCTCATCGACCCTGAAACGCGGCGACGATTACGTCCGCGGCGCCGCGCGCTACAAGGAAAAATGCGCCCATTGCCACGGCCCGCAGGGGCTCGGCACGGTCGTCGACGGCAAGATGCAATACCCGGCGGTGGCCGGGCCGAATGCCTTCAACCAGCAGTCACGCAACAACTTCTCCTTCGTCTCGACGATCCTGCCGGGCTTTCTGTGCCGCAACATGCCGCTCGGCGAGGAGGGCTCGCTGAGCAAGCAGGACTGCCGCGACATTGCCTTTTACGTCAGCAACATGCCGCGCCCGGCCGGCGACAAGGATGGGCCACTTGCGGCCTTGTGGCAGCAGCTCATGATGCGTGTCATGCCCCCCCTGATCCAGGCTGTCGACACCTGGCAAGGGCACGACGCCCCCCGGGACACCGGGACATGAGGCAGGCTGTGTCCACATGGCTGACGCTGCGGGCCGGCCCGATCGGCAACGAACTGTTGATCGGCCTCACCCTCGCCATTGTCGTACTGCCCCAGGCTGTAGCCTTCTCGACCACGCTGGCTGGACTACCTTCGTATTTCGGCATTTACTGCGCCGTCTGGGGCGTGCTGTTCACCGCCCTGCTGAATCCTTCGCGAGTCTTTCACGGCGGGCCCAACAGCACCCAGTCAGCCGTCATCGGCGTCACGCTGCTGCCTGTAGCACCGCAGTTCGGGCCCGACTACATCGGCTACGCACTGACGCTGTTCCTCCTCGCCGGGATGATCCAGTTGCTATTCCTGGCGATTCGGCCACTCGGCCGCTTCCTCGACTTCGTCAGCGAACCGGTAGCGAACGGCATGATCTGCGGCATCGGCCTCTACATGATCTTCAAATCCTTCCCGCCATTTGCCGGACTGCCCGTCAATACGCAGGTTGAATGGCGGCTGTGGATCGCTTGGCAGAGTTTCCTGGCGGTACTCGAAATCGGCAACATGCACGCCATCCACATCGGCCTGATCACCCTGCTGGTCACCGTCATCACGCGCCAGTTCAAGGCGCTGCGCAATTGGGCGATCCTGCTTGGCATCATCGCCGGCACACTGTATTCGGAGTACCTGAATGCGCATCTTGGCATTGGCGAAACGCTGGTCGAGCAGACGGCGAACATCTCGCCGGCCGGTTTCGTGTATCCGTCGCTGCCGCTGCTCAGCCAGGAGGCGATGCCGGACATCATCAGCATTATCCCCGGGGCCATTACGCTCGCACTGCTCGGCCTCTTCCAGACGGTTGCGGCGATGCGGCTGATGAACCGCAAAAGCGGCCAGTTCGTCGATGCCCGCCATGGCATTTTCGCCGACGCAGTAAGCAACTGCGTGCTGCCGTTCATCTCGGCGTTGCCAACCTGTGCATCCTTCAACCGGATGTCTCTGATGCAGGCAATGAATACCAGCAGCCGGCTTGCCGCCGCCTCGTCGGCGCTGTTCCTGCTGGCGCTGGTTGGCTTCTTCGGTGAATACATCGCGATCATCCCGGTCCCGGCGATGGCCGCGATCATCATGGTGGTCGGTGCCAACATGATCGACTGGTCGGACATCAAGGCCCACTTCCAGCACCGGCCAGAAGCCATCGTCTTCAGCGCATCCTTCCTGTCGGTGCACGTCTTCGGCCTTTTCGGCGCCGTCATTTGCGGCTCGCTGCTGGCCCTGGTCTACGCCAAGTGGGAGAAAGCCCACCCGAACGTCACCCTGGAAGGCAACGTGCTGCGCATCCGGGGAAATATCTATTATGGTTCGCTGCCGGTAATCGAGTCGCTCTACCATCGCGCCAACAACGACAGGCGTTTCGACGAACTGATCGTCGACTTCTCGGCCGTCCATCACATCGACCCGGAAGGCATACGCTGGCTTGCCGAAATCGGCAGGAACGACCGGGTGCGCTTTGCCGAACGCCGTAACGGGCAGGATAGACGCGACGACGCGGGCGGACGCCCCGGCGAGCGCAAGCGCAAAGACCGGCGCCGCCGGCAGGCGCTGTGACTTGTTCCGCCATGGTGAACGCTCGGCTAGCTGGCGACGAACGTCAGGTCTGAGCAATCAGAAAAAAGCCCCGCACAATGGCGGGGCTTTCAACCTTGGTCCGACAGACTTTATTTATTGCGATCACTGATCACCAGTTCGGCTCGCGCTCCGGCGTTGCGGTGATGCGGTGGATGCTAAGGTCGGCGCCCTCGTATTCTTCTTCCTGATCGAGGCGCAGGCCCATGGTCGCCTTCAGCGTGCCATAGACGAGAACCCCGCCGGTCAGGGCAACGCCGATGGCCATGGCGGTCATGATCAGTTGCGGCATGAAGGCGATACCGCCCGCGCCGCCAAAGGCCTTGGTGCCGAAGATGCCCGCTGCGATGCCGCCCCAGGCGCCGCACATGCCGTGCAACGGCCAGACGCCGAGCACATCGTCGATCTTCCAGCGGTTCTGGACGAGGGTGAACATGACGACGAAAAGCCCGCCTGCCACGCCACCGACGACCAGCGCACCCATCGGGTGCATCAGGTCGGAGCCGGCGCAGACAGCAACCAGGCCAGCCAGCGGGCCGTTGTGCAGGAAGCCGGGGTCGTTCTTGCCGGCAACCAGTGCCACCAGCGTGCCGCCGACCATGGCCATGAGCGAGTTGAGGGCGACCAGGCCAGTGATCTTGTCGAGAGTCTGGGCGCTCATGACGTTGAAGCCGAACCAGCCGACAATCAGGATCCACGCACCCAGCGCCAGGAAGGGGATGGATGAGGGCGGGTGGGCCGAAATACGGCCGTCCTTGTTGTAGCGTCCGTAACGCGCACCGAGGAGGAGCACGGCCGGCAGTGCAATCCAGCCACCCATGGCATGGACGACGACGGAGCCGGCGAAGTCGTGGAACTCCTCACCGAATGTGGCCTTGAGCCAGGCCTGGATGCCGAAGGCCTGATTCCAGGCAATGCCTTCAAAGAAGGGATAGACGAAACCGACCAGGACGAAGGTGGCGATCAGTTGCGGGTTGAATTTGGCCCGCTCGGCAATGCCGCCGGAAATGATGGCCGGAATCGCTGCCGCAAAGGTCAGCAGGAAAAAGAACTTGGTCAGCTCGAAGCCGTTCTTTTCCATGAGCGTCTCAACGCCGCTGAAGAAATTGACACCGTAGGCGACGCTGTAGCCAACGAAAAAGTAGGCCACGGTCGATACGCCGAAATCACTCAGAATCTTGACCAGCGCATTGACCTGATTCTTTTTGCGAACGGTGCCGACTTCGAGAAAGGCAAAGCCCGCATGCATGGCCAGCACCATGATGGCGCCGAGTAAAATGAACAAGGTGTTGCTACTGGATTGATATGCTTCCATAACCGCCCCCCAATAAAAGAATGGGAAAGCCGAAAGCAAGCACCATTCCAGTGCGTAAATAATGTGTCAAATCAGTGCGTTAAAAATAGTGTGGCGCAAACAATCGCACTAACTTGGTGCAAAAATATATGGAACGCTCATCTACGGTGCGCCAGTGCATTACTTCGGGGCAAGCTCAGGTGGCAGCAAGACCCACAGACGACCGCTTTGTTTCATGCGACCAGCCCGCTCCCCGGCTTCCTTGCCGAAGCCCCAGAAGAAATCGGCGCGCACCGCACCCTTGATCGCCCCACCGGTATCTTGGGCCATGACCAGGCGGTTCATCGGCACGACCGAATTCGGCTGCGTGGTCGCCAGGAAGACCGGGGATCCCAGCGGCACGGAGCGGGGATCGATGGCGATGCTGCGCTCGGCGGTGAGCGGCACACCCAGTGCACCGATGGGCCCGCCCTGACTGTTCGCCATCTCGCGGAAGAAAACGTAACTCGGATTGGCGTTCAGCAATCCATCGAGACGCGCGGGATTGGCCCGCGCCCAGGCCTGAATGCCCTGCATCGAGGCTTCTTCGAGCTTCAGTTCGCCGCGCTCGACGAGCACCCTGCCGATGGACTGGTAAGGATGCCCGTTCTGATCGGCATAATTGAGCCGAACGACGCTGCCGTCGGCCAAGCGGACGCGCCCTGAGCCCTGGACCTGGAGGAAGAAGAGTTCGACGGCGTCGTCGACATAGAGCAGGGGTTTCCCCGGCAGCTTCTCCCCACGCGCGGCGATTTCCGCGCGAGACCAGTAGGGGACGACCTTGTTGCCCTCCAGACGGCCGCGCACGCGCTTGTCCTTGAGTTCCGGGAAGACAGCCGACAGATCGATGGTCAGCAGGTCGTCCGGCACACCGCGCACGGCTTGCTCGAAGCCCTTGCTCCGCGTCCGGCTGCCCTGCAGCAGCGGCTCGTAGTAACCCGTGATCATGCCGCTGCTGGCACCGTCGCCGCCGGTCACGGCATAGGGTTTCAGATGCTGCTCGAAGAAACGTCGCGAGTCATGGCCCGGTTTGCCATCCGCCGCCCGCGCCAGGTCGCAGACGCGCTTCCAGCCGGGACCATGCGGCTTGCTGGCGACACCGCGACAGGATTGCATGAAGGCCGGCCAGGCAGCACCAACATCGTCGGCCGACCAGCCGGGCAGGTCAGCCCAGGCGGCCGGCTGCAAGCTGCGCGAGAAGGCGGGTGGCGTGGCCGGGGCCGGCGTCGGCACGACTGGCTCTGGCACCGGGCACGCCGCGCAGGCCGGGCAGGGGGCGCAGGTCGCCGGCGCGACGCTGGGCGGCACAGTCGAACAGCCGGCCAGCAGGGTGATAAATAAAAGGACTGCAGCTTGGATTTTTCGCATGGGTTTCGCTAGAGTTCGCAATTTGCTGCGAAGTATACCTGCCGCCATGCCCAACACCCTGCCCCTTGAACGCCTGCTCGCCCGTGCCGAAGCTGTGCTCGGCCGCCTTGAAGCCGTCTTGCCGCCGCCCCCGCAACTGCCGGACTGGCCATCTGCCGTCGCTTTCCGCTGGCGCAAGAGCAACGGTCGGGGCTGGCTGCAGGGCGTGCGTCATCCCCATCCGATCCAGCTCAGCGATCTCGAGAACATCGATGACCAGAAGGATCGCATCATCGCCAACACGCGCCAGTTCGTCGCCGGCAAAACCGCCAACAATGTGCTGCTGACGGGCACCCGCGGCTCCGGCAAATCCTCGCTGGTCAAGGCCGTGCTCAACGAATATTCGGGCAAGGGGCTGCGCCTGATCGAGGTAGACAAGGAAGACCTGATCGACCTGGCCGATATCGTCGATCTCCTCGACGGGCGCCCGGAGAAATTCATCATTTTCTGCGACGACCTCTCCTTCGAGGCTGGGGAAACCGCCTACAAGGCCCTGAAGTCCGTGCTCGACGGATCGATTGCCGCGCCCCCCGACAACGTGCTGATCTACGCCACGTCGAACCGTCGCCACCTGATGCCCGAGTATTTTTCGGAGAATCTCGAAACGCATCGCGTCGACGACGAAATCCACCCTGGCGAAACAACCGAGGAAAAAATCTCGCTGTCCGAGCGTTTTGGCCTGTGGATTTCCTTCTACCCCTTCAGCCAGGACGACTATCTGGACATCGCCAACCACTGGGCGCGCCAGCTTGGCGTCAGCGACGACGTCATCGCCGCCAGCGAGCGCGAGGCACTGAACTGGGCCCTCAGCCGCGGCTCACGCTCCGGCCGTGTCGCCTGGCAGTTCGCCCGCGACCTGGCCGGGCGCCAGAAGCCTGCCGGAAAGAAAAACAAGTGAGCCAGATCGTTGAAGTGGCGGCCGCCGTCATGCTGCGCGCCGATGGCCGCGAGTTCCTGCTCGCCCAGCGCCCCGAAGGCAAGGTCTACGCCGGTTACTGGGAATTCCCCGGCGGCAAGGTCGAACCTGGCGAAACCGTCCGCGCCGCACTGATCCGCGAGCTCCAGGAAGAACTCGGCATCACCGTCACCGTCTGCTCGCCCTGGTTGACCCGGCAATTCACCTACCCACACGCTACGGTGCGCCTGAACTTCTGGCGGGTCACGGCCTGGGAAGGCGAAATCGGCATCACGGCACCGCTTGAACACTCGGCGGTCGAGTGGCAAGAAACCGGAGCAGCGGCAACCGTCGCGCCCATCCTCCCGGCTAACGATCCCATCCTCAAAGCCCTGTCGCTGCCGACCATGATGGCGATCACCAATGCCGAGCAGGAAGGCACCGAACGCCAGCTCGAACGCCTGGAAGAAGCCCTCAGTGGCGGCCTGCGCCTGATCCAGATACGCGACAAGGGCTGGCCGCCGGCGCAACGCCTGTGGTTCGCCGAAGCCGTTTGCCGTCTGGCCCGCGGCCATGGCGCGCTGGTCGTCATCAACGACGACGAGGCAATCGCCCGCCAAGTCGGCGCCGATGGCGTGCACCTGTCAGCCGCACGCCTGCTCGCCTGCACGCAGCGACCCGACTTCGCCTGGGTCGGCGCCTCCTGCCATGACGCGGCTGAAATCACCCGCGCCGGCGAACTCGGCCTCGACTACGCCCTGCTTGGCCCGGTGCTGGCGACGCCGACGCACCCGGAAGCATCAGGACTCGGCTGGCCGGAATTTGCCCGACGACTGGCCGGCAATACGCTGCCAACGCTGGCGCTCGGTGGGATGAAGCCGGAGATGTTGGCCGACGCGCAGACCCACGGCGCGCACGGCATTGCCCTTATGCGTGGCTGGTAGGATCCGGGTCAAAACCCGGATCGTTACTGTCTTCCTTGACCGGAATCCGGTAAGAATCGCTGGCCCAGCAACCAAGATCGATCTGCTTGCAGCGTTCGGAACAGAAGGGGCGCCACGGATTTTCGGGGGCCCAGACGGCATCTTTGCCGCATTGCGGACAGCGGACCTTGCGTACAGCCATCAGAGATTGCAGAAGGTCAGGGCAAAAGGCACATCGCACTCGCAGCCACGCGCCTTGAGTTCGCCGGCCGGCGGCTTGGTGAAGCGGATGTTCAGGAAATACTTGTTGGCGCTGACTTCGGGAATGGCCTGCTCATCGACGCCGACCGTAACGCGCACCATCTGCGCGGCCGAACCACCGAGATTGAGCTGGAAGTGGCCGTTGGTCGCCGTGTAGTCCTTGGCCCGACCACTGGAACGAAGCAGGCGGAGGACGATGGCCGCTGCATCGCGCAGGGGCAGCATCGGCTTGGTCCAGCCCTCAAGGGCGACGCGACGGACATCGGCGGCACGATGCAGCCACCAGTGGTAGGAGGGCAGGTCAAATTCGCAGACGCCACCGGGAATGGCGGCCCGGCTCTTGATCCCCATGAGCCAGTCGTTTTCACGCAGATACTGGCCAATCTTGCCGGTCATGCCGAGCAAGGCAGCGGACGACTGTTCGATTTCATAAAGGGCGCCGGACAGCGCCTCTTCGGAAATTTCGGGATTGTTGCGGAAAGCCAGCAGGGTTTGCCGCTGCCGCTCGAGCTCCTGGATGAGGTCCATCTTGAGGTCGGCACGACCGGCCACCTCGAGGATTTCAAACAGGGAAAGGAGTGCCGTGTGGTGCTCCAGGGATCCCTCTTCCTGGGCAAAATACGCCGTTTTTTCGAACAGATCCTCCAGACGCAGCAGCGTGCGGATGCGCTCATTGAACGGGTATTCGTAGGTAATCACGCGGGCGGTGTCCGAGAAAACGGAAAATTTTGTTTATTCTGAGCCATTTGCATGCAAATCTCAACAGCCAGCTTTAAGTTTTTCAGCCAAAAGTGCTAGATAGTTTGCATGCAGGACTTTGACTTGTTGCCGAATCTTTGTCCGCTCGCCATCGTTGAGCACGACATCGTCGGCGACAGCGAGCCGTTGCTGGCGCGTCGCCTGCGCCGCCATGATCGCCCCGACCTGCTCTGCGGAGAGCCCGTTGCGCGCCATGACCCGCTCCATTTGCAGGCTTTCCGGACAATCGACCACGACGATGCGGTCACAGCGCTCGCGGTAGTTTCCGGATTCGACGAGCAATGGAACGGCCAGGATGACGTAGGGTGAACCAGCATCCCGGCAGCGCTCGCCAGACATCTGGCGAATCAGAGGATGGAGGATGCCTTCAAGCCTTCGGCGCGCCGAAGGGTCGGCAAAAGCCAGCTGGCGCATGGCCGCCCGGTCGAGGGCGCCATCCGCCGCCCGGATTGCCGGGCCGAACTCGGCGATCAGTGCAGGCATGGCCAGCCCCTCGGCAACCGTCAACTCATGGGCAATGGCATCGGTGTCGACCAGGCCTGCACCCTGCTCGACGAACAGATCGGCGACAGTGCTTTTGCCGCTGCCTACCCCGCCTGTCAGCCCGACGACAAACCGGCTCATTTACAGGCCAGCGCCTCGGCCTTGGGCAAGGCCTGGCCGACCGCACCAAGCAGGGCTGCCTTTTCGCTGGCCGGCCCCCTGGCCAGCACCGTCACCTGCGCGTCCTTGCCGGGGCGAGGCGAGACCGCCGCTGACCGGACACCCTTGGCCTTCAACTCGGCCAACCGCTCCTGCCCGCCTTTTTCTGTCGAAAAGACGCCGAGTGAAATGGCGAAGCGATTGGGCGCATCCGGCACGACAAAAAAGTCCGTCACCCCGAGCTCGCGCAGCTCCTGCGCTTTCTTGTCGGCATCGGGCTTGCCCGGCAAGGGCGGAATGTACACCCACCAGCCGTTGCTTTCCGAGGCTTGCACCTTGCGGCTCAGCTTGAAGCTGGCAAAGCGCTTGACCAGCAAGGTGGACAAGCGATCCGCGTCGGCTGCGGGAAGTGGGCGCCAGCTCAGGCAGACGGGCGCCTTGTCCAGCTTCTCGACCCTGGCTTCGGGTTCGGGCTCGGCCGGCTTGTTGTCGACCTCGACTTTTTCTGCCGCAGCCTTTTCTGGCGCGTCCTTTTCGGCGAGGGGCGGCGCCTCGGCCGGCTTGATTTCCGGCGCCACATGCTCGGTGCGAACCGGCATCGCCGGTGCCTCGCCTCGGGCAGCGATGCGCATGCGCTCAGGCCGGACCTGCTGCTCGAGCCGCCCGGCATCCGGATTGTCCGGATGCCCGAAGTAACCGGCGCCGAATGCGTAGAACAGCAGATTGGCAAGAACCAGCAGGAAGACCAGAACTTTCACGGGATCAGCCTACCTTGGGCAAGTGCTTGAGCGACTCGGCGATGGCCGCTTCCGGGTAGTCATAGTCTTCAAGTTTGCCGGAGAAGAATTTGTCATAGGAGGCCATGTCGAAGTGGCCGTGGCCGGTCAGGCTGAAGAGGATGGTCTTCGCCTCGCCGGTGACCTTGCACTTGAGCGCCTCGTCGATGGCGGCGCGAATGGCATGGCAGGATTCCGGCGCCGGGATGATGCCTTCGGCGCGGGCGAACTGCACGCCGGCCTCGAAGGTGGCGACCTGCGGCACGGCCAGCGCCTCGATCAGGCCTTCGTGCAGGAGTTGCGAGACGAGCGGCGAATCGCCGTGGTAGCGCAGGCCGCCGGCGTGGATGCCGGGCGGCATGAAGTCGTGGCCGAGCGTGTACATTTTCATGATCGGCGTGTAGCCGGAAACATCGCCGTAGTCGTAGGCGTAGTGGCCTTTTGTCAGCGTCGGACAGGAAGTCGGCTCGACTGCCACGCAGCGCAGGTTGGTGGCGCGCTTGTCGCCGGCCGCCTTGTCAGCAAGGAAGGGGAAGGCGATGCCGCCGAAGCTGGAACCGCCGCCGCAGGGGCCGAAGATCACATCCGGGTAAAGGCCGATCTTGTCGAACTGTTTCTTGGCTTCGAGGCCGATGACCGACTGGTGCAGCAGCACGTGGTTGAGCACCGAGCCGAGTGCGTAGCGCACGTTCTCGTTGGTGGCAGCAACCTCGACAGCCTCCGAGATCGCGATGCCGAGTGATCCGCTCCAGTTCTTCGGATCCTTGGCGAGCTCGCGACCGATTGCGGTGAGGTCGGAAGGCGATCGGTGCACGGTGCCACCGAAGGCCTCGATCATCAGGCGGCGGTACGGCTTGGCATCGAATGATGCGCCAACCTGCCACACCTCACACTCGAGGTCGTAGAGCGCGCAGGCGAAGGAGAGCGCGGTGCCCCACTGACCGGCACCGGTCTCAGTCGTGAGCTTCTTGGTGCCGTCCTTCTTGTTGTAGTACGCCTGCGGCACTGAGGTGTTGGTCTTGTGCGAACCAGCGGGCGAGACACCCTCGTACTTGTAATAGATACGTGCGGGTGTGCCGAGCGCCTTCTCGAGATTGTGGGCGCGGAATAAAGGAGACGGACGCCACTGGCGGTACACGTCTAGGACGCCGCCGGGGATATCGATGTAGCGATCTTGCGAGACCTCTTGCATGATCAGGTCGATCGGGAACAGCGGTAGCAGGTCCTCGGGGCCGACGGGATCCATACGACCGGGGTGCAGGGGCGGCGGCGGCGGGGCCGGCAGATCAGGAACGATGTTGTACCACTGCGTGGGCATCTGATCCTCGGTCAGCAGGTACTTGTGCTGGCGTACTGAGTCGTCCATCGCCATCCCCTTCTCGGGACATTCCCTGTCTACGTGATTCACGCTGCAGGACCGAGGGAATCTCGCCTCGGGCGGGCGACGCTACCTGAGCAGGCGCCTGCTCGGGGTGGATTTTCACGAGGAGGATCTGGGTCTGTTCGAGTGCCGCGCCTGGCGCCGCCCTACGATCGTCATAGAGAGGACGCCGACGAGAGCAGTCAGCACCTCCGGGACATCCGAGGGGATCCAGACATGCAGATCGAGGCGGCCGGCCACGACTGTGTCTACGCGACGCATGGGTGGGGCATCCACGATGAGCGCTGGGTGGCGGCTCTGCTGGAGATCGGATTCCACCCGTTCGTGGTCTCGCTCGGCCGAGACGCCGGTGATGCACTCGAACTACGCGAAGCCGTGCTGTCGGCTGCAACGATCGACGGGCTAGCTCTTCCGCTTCCAAACGCCGACGCTCCTCTTCCCGCTGACGCGTTTCTTCTGCCAGCCGCTGGCGATCCCCGGGGTGGCTGCCAGGTCGCGCAGGGCCTGCGCGAACAGACTCAGTTCACCCCCCACCCACAAACCCAGTGCCTGCGCTGTGGCCGTAACCGGATCGGTTTCTGCGGGACTCAGCCCCGGGCTCTTGAACACGGCGCGAATGCCGGTGCCATCCACCAGCGCGGCAGAGAACGCGGAGTGCACAAACTGCAC
>ERZ1034361.949-NODE-949-length-16859-cov-4.600286_pt1 | contig 16859 bp, 16 predicted proteins | sample MGYA00520617_ERZ1034361 | MGnify/ENA primary metagenome ERZ1034361 (study PRJEB33736, sample SAMEA104284507) | Azolla filiculoides | biome: Urban; feature: Water surface; material: Ditch water | place: Netherlands | collected 2015-10-28 | depth 0-0.1 m ... | reverse complement strand
CGATCGATGCGAAAGGAAGAACCAGAATAATCAGCGTGGCCATACGCAATGAATTAAACAGGATAAATAGTAGAAAGAAGATGGCGCCAATGGTGATGGGAATGATGATCATCAGGCGTGCCATGGCACGTTGCATGTTCTCGAATTGTCCACCCCAGTCCAGGGTATAGCCCTGTGGAATAGTCAATTGTTGGCTGATACGTTTCTGGGCTTCGCTGACAAAGCCGCCCAGATCTCGATCTTGTACATTGACGCCAACAACCAATCGACGTTTCCCAGCCTCGCGGGAGATTTGCGATGGTCCGTCCACAAGTTCAACCTTGGCGATATCCTTCAGAGGGATCAGGGCGCCACCCGGCGCTTTCAGAATAATATTTTCAAAGGCTTCGGGGGTTTCCCGGTAGACCTTCGGGTAGCGCAACATCAGAGGAAATCGGCGCTCGCCTTCATAAATCATGGTCGCTTCCCGGCCACCATTGGCAATTTCAATAACGTTATTCACATCTTCCACGTTGAGGCCATAACGCGCAATTGCTACTCGATCGATGTTCAGCGTGAGGTAGTTTTGTCCGGTCACCTGCTCGATACGCAAATCGGTGGCCCCTTCCATGTTGGCTAGAACCCGCCCGATCTGGTTTCCTAGCTTGCGAAGTTCCTGGATATCGTCGCCAAAAATCTTCACGGCTACCTGAGAGCGAACGCCCGATACCATTTCATCGACCCGTGCTGCAATCGGCTGTGATATCGCTGTTTCAACGCCCGGTAGGGCTTTGAGTGCAATGCGTACCTGATCTTCAATCTCGGTTTGGGAGAGTTTGCGTTGGCCGCTAGGCTTTAACGAGACGATCGGGTCTGATTCGTTGGGTTGGCCAGGGTCAGCAGGTGACTCACCGCGCCCGAGTCGGGAGACGGCTGATTTAACGCCAGGAATCGCAGCTATGCGTTTCATGGCCTCGAATTCCATTTTGACCGATTCTTCCAGTGATATGTTGGCCTGGCGAACGATCACCGGTGTAATAGCGCCTTCCTTCATGATCGGGATAAAAGACTTACCCAGAAATGGAAAAACCAGAAAACTCAGTAGTAACGAAATGGCGGCATAGAAAAGCACGCGCTGCGGGTTATGAATCGACCAGATTAGCGCTTTCAGATAGGGCGCCTTGATACGCGCTACAAAAGGCGTGTCATGGTCTGCACCACCCTTGAGAATATAGGAGCAGAGAACCGGAGATAGGGTGAACGAGAGAATCAGTGACAGCGCGAGGGCAATCGCAATGGTTAACGCCAGCGGCGCAAACATTTTGCCTTCCATGCCCTCGAGCGACAGAAGCGGCATGAATACCAGAATAATGATGCCCACACCAAAAAGTACTGGCTTGCCCACTTCGGTGGCAGCATCAAGCGTAATTCGTAGGCGCGACACGCCTTCTTCAGCGCGTTGCCCCAGTCGTGCGAAGGTGTTCTCTACAACGACAACGGAACCATCCACCATAATCCCGATGGCGATAGCTAGCCCGCCTAGCGACATCAGGTTGGCGGATAAGCCATAGTGGTTCATCACCATGAAGGTGAGTAATGGCGTCAGTAATAGTGTCGCGGTGACAATGACGGATGAACGCGCATCGCCCAGATAGACGTACAAGACGATAATAACGAGCAGAACACCTTCGAGTAGTACTTTGACCACATTTGACAGCGCAGCATCCACCAAATCTGTCCGGTCATAGAAAGGCACAATCTGAAGACCTTCCGGCAGAAGATGGCGTTTGTTGATGTCGGCTACTTTGGCTTTAATGGCGCCAACAACACGCCTGGCATTCTCGCCACGCTGCATCTGGATAATGCCGGCGACGGATTCTGTGACACCATCTTTAACAATGGCGCCTTGCCTCGTTTCTGTACCCATGCGGACGGATGCCACATTGCGTACAAATACCGGCGTGCCATTGACCTCTTTTAATACAATATTGCCGATATCATCGATGTCTTTGATCAATCCGACGCCACGAATGAGGTAGCGCTCTTCGTAAACGGGCATCTGGCCGCCACCCGTGTTGGCATTGTTACGGGCAAGGGCGCTGTATACATCCTGAACAGTTAGGTTGTAATGATGTAAACGTTCCGGATTGGCAGAAACCTGATATTCACGCGCATATCCGCCCATCGTATTAATTTCTGCGACGCCGGGTACGCTGCGCAGCATGGGCCGGACAATCCAGTCTTGAACAATGCGACGTTCGGTAAGCTCTTCAACCGTCAGCGCACGTTTGCCATCGGCCGGGTGTTCAATCGTATATTGATAGACCTCACCCAGACCGGTTGATACGGGTCCTAGAACCGGCGTGACACCGGGTGGCATGCGACCCATAACCTCAATCAGCCGCTCCAGAACCATTTGCCGGGCAAAGTAGATATCGGTCTTGTCGGTAAACACCAGCGTAATCACCGCAATACCGTTGCGGTTCAGTGAGCGCATGTCAGTCAGCCCTGGCAGGCCGGTCATTGCGATTTCAATCGGTACCGTAACAAAGCGTTCGACTTCTTCCGGTGACCGGCCAGGTACTTCAGCGGCAATCTGAACCTGAACGTTGGTCACGTCAGGGAATGCGTCTACCGATAAACGATTGATCGCCAGTAGCCCGACAACAAACAGTGCAATGGCCAGAACAACAACGACAATGCGTTGGGCGAGCGCGGCGCGAACGATAGGTTGAATCATGAGCGGTTTATCTGAGATGCATTAACCGCCCGAGAGCCGCTTCTTGCGCTCGGTGTTCAGGTGGTATGCCTGTTGAGTGACAATTAATGTGCCAGGCTCAAGGCCAGACAGTACCGGCCGAACACCATTGGTTTCCGGCCCGAGCTTGACCACGATTAGTTTGTAGTGATTATCGCCCAGAGCAATGAAGACATGATCATAACCATCTTCTCTAACCACAGCTGCTGCCGGAACTACCGGTCGATCTGTTGGTTTGCCTGAAATGAGTAGCGTTGCCAGCATGCCGGGTTTGATCATGCGGTCTTTGTTGATCAGTACGGTCCGGGCTGGAATTGTCCGAGTTTCGTTGCTGACCAGTGCGCCTACGTAGACAAGATTGCCTTCAAAGTGCTGGTTGGCCAAAGCGGGGATTTCAATCTGCATGGGTTGATCGACGGCCAGGAGTGACGCTTCCTGTTCAGGCACCTGTGCCGTGATCCAGACCTCAGACAGGTCTGCAACCGTAAAGAGGGCATCAGCAGGCTGAACCACCTGTCCCAGAACGATCTTGCGTTCTACAACGGTGCCATCGATGCTGGAAGTCACCGGAGCAATCGAATTCACATTGCCGGTTTTACCAAGAGCCTCGATTTGTTCCGGGAGCATGCCTAGTACACGTAACTGGTCGACCATCGCCCGACGTTCGGCGGAAGTGGTTTCAGCTTCGCTCTGGCGTCTCTGGAGGTCTGCTTTGGCAATGACGTCTTCTTTGAAGAGAATTTTTGCCCGATCATAGGCGCGAGCCGCGAGCTCGTTGGCAGCCCGAGCCTTCAGATAAGCCAGCTGTGTTTGGCCCAACTCTGTGGAGTTTATTCGGGCGAGTACGGTGCCGCGATCAATTTCCTGGCCAGGCAAGGCAAGAATCTCGGTAACGCGACCGGTAACCGTGGCGCCAATACGGGCAACCCGTTGCTCATCGAATTCAACTTTGCCACTGACCCGCAACGTTTCTGAAAAGGGCATCACCTCTACAGGCTTAACATCGATTACCCATTGAGGGCTATCGGGTTCAATCAGATCCTGGCTGAGATCGATAATATCCGGATCGTGGATTGTTGTTTCATTCTGAGACTTATGGCTATCAGGCATGAGTAGGATTAGCGCAATGAGTGTCGCAATACACCAGAACAGAATGTTGTGTCGGCGTGCCGCTGGTAGGGCGCGCCAACGGCTTACCTGATTCGGTGCAAACCGTTCGAGTAGGGATAATATCGGGTGCCAGAGCCAGTCTCGCAGACGTAACCATAGGCCAGCGGCCAGTGGGAGTAATAGCGGCTTCAGGTTATTCCACAGCGGGTCGATCCACTTGGTCTTTTGTGGTGCCAGCACCCTGGCAAGGTGTTTTTTTTCCTGACGATAGGTTAGGCGAATTCGACGTATGAGTGGTTCGGCGATGACGAGCAAACGCTTAACCAGCTCCAGAACACCATTTTTGAGGCGCAGAAGGTGTTGTTGAAATTTGTCGGAGGAGGGCGTCATTTCTGTATAGATAAACTCAGAGTTCGGGTAGCTTAGAAGCGCCCTTGTTGGTTTCCTGGATATAAGGTTCTGGCGGCGCATGGGAAATCGAACGTAATCGGTCGATTTCTACAGAAACGGTTGCCAGATCAAAGCGTGCTGCAATCAGTTCGTTGCGAGCCGCTCTGTAGGTGCGTTGGGCATCGAGCCATTCAAGAATGCCGCGTTCACCATAACGATAAGCTGATTCAGCAATCCGTTGAGCGGCGGCGGCTTGGGAGAGCAGTTGTGTTTCGAGCACCCGAACCTGATTGCTGGCAATCTGGTAAAGCTGATAGGTTGCTTCCAGTGATTCCGAAAAGCTTAGTCGCTGCGCATTGAGCTGGTGTCGGCTACTTGAAGCTTCCGCCTTGGCTTTGGAAATCTGACCGCTTCGCCAATCCCAGAGCGGAATTGTCATTACCACGCCGCCACGTGAATACTGTTGGGTCGGATCCACTTCCCGTTCTGCGATCAGTGCGATCTTGGGTAGTCGCATGGATTTTTCCATGCTTAATCGGTGTTCGGCAGCACGTTGTTCAGCTTCGGTTTTCATGAGGACCGGGTTGCGGGCGAGCAACTCAGCCTTCAGTTTTTCTTTGGGCGGTAATTGAATCGCATTGGGCAAGCTACCCTGAATGTTCCAGCCTTCGGGGAGTGGGTGGCCAACGGCCAGGCGCAGATTCGCCCGCGCCTGTTCAACACGTAAGCGAGCAGCATCCCTATTTTTGCTAGCATTTAGCATTTCCGTCTCAGCTCGAATGAGATCGAACTTAGGAGATTCACCTACCTGGTGGCGCAGCGCAATCCGGTCACGAATTTGTTGCGTCAGCGCGAGATCTTCTTCCGTTGCCGTTGCTTCTGCCTGGCGACGCAGCAATTCATAGTAAGACAGTTTAATTCGGGCAACCGAGTCATCTTCAAAGCTTTGGCGGCTGGCATCGGTTGCTTTGACAATTTCGTCTGCGGCATCAATGCGGGCACTGCGCACCATCGGGATCTCGATGGGCTGAGCCATGGTGATGTTGTATACCTGTCCGGAAAGCGGGGTTAGGGTGTTACGTTCTTTGCTGCGCCCCAGTTGGCCACCGACATCCGGATTGGGGTATGCGCGTGCGGTAGTTGCGTCACCTCTGGCAGCGGCAACCTGTTCGCGAGATGCCAGAATGTAGGCGTTTTCGTTAAGCCCGATACCGATAAGTTGGTCAAGGGTTAGCGAGGGCCCAGCCAATACTGATTCAATTAAGCCTAAACCGCATAAAGCCGCACACGCCCATTGCATTAGTGCATGAAACGGGCTTTTGTTAGTCTGCGGTGATTCGGGAACACTATGCATGACCCAATTTTAAGGGTTTGACCTTAAGAGCTGATTAAACACGGTGATCAACAAGCAAACTTCGTGCCGTTTTATATCGAGGGCTCTGTTTCAGTGGTCTCTCTGTTCAACGATGCAATAACCTTGTCGATGCGCTTACCGTCCATGTCGACGACTTCAAAGCGCCAGCAGTCCCAATCGACGATTTCACCGGCGCTAGGGATTCGACCCATCAGTAACATGAGCATGCCGGAAAGCGTGTTGTAGCGCCCTTTATCTTCTTCGGGCAGTTCTTTGAGTTTCAGGCAGTCTTTGAGTTCCGGTACCGGAATAATCCCATCCAGCAACCAGGATCCGTCCTGACGGGGTATTGCCCAGGCATCTTCGTGGTCATCGGGCTTAAACTCACCGGCAATCGCTTCAATAAGATCTTGCAGTGTAATAATGCCCTGTATCTCACCGTACTCATCGATGACAAAAGCCATCTGTACGCCAGAGGACTTGAAGTGCTCTAGTAGCTCCATACCCGTTAATGACTCCGGAACAAAGACGGCGGGCTGAAGATCTGTTTTAAAGTCCGGGGTTTCACCACGCAAAGTTTGGGCGAGCAATACCTTAGCGTTGATGATGCCGAGTACTTCGTTAAAGCCGCCCTTACATACCGGAAAGCGGGAATGTTCGGATTCCTGGATGCGTTGCAGGTTCTCGTTCAGGGGTTCTTCTATGTCCAGCGCAATGATGTCGCTTTTGGGCACCATGAGCGAGGTGATCTGGCGATCGTCGAGACGAAATACGTTACGAACCATCTGATGTTCGCTATGCTCGATAACGCCGGCATCCGAGCCTTCTTCCAGCATGGCATGAATTTCTTCTTCGGTGACTTGCTGGATAACGTGATTTTTAATCCCGAATAACCTTAGTAGGATTTGGGTCGAGCCGGAAAGTAGTTTCACCATGGGTCGTGCAATACGAGCTAGGGTAAGCATCGGTCGAGCGACTAAACGGGCAATGGGTTCCGGGTTAGATTGACCAATGCGCTTAGGGACCAGTTCGCCCAGCACGATGCTGCAATAGGTGATGATGACGACAATGAGGGTAGAGGCCAGCAAACCAGAAGTACTTTCGCTGACGCCAATTTGTTCGAGCCATGTAGCAACCGGTTCGGATAGCGCTGATTCAGCCACGACGCCGTTCAAAATGCCGATGGTGGTGATGCCGATCTGTACTGTCGAGAGGAAGCGGTTGGGGTCCTCGCCTAGCTCTAAGGCTGCGGCAGCCTGACGGTCTCCGGATTCAACCATGCGTTGTAGCTTGCTTCTTTTAGCGGTGAGCAACGCTACTTCAGCCATTGCAAAGACTGCGTTAATCGCAATCAAAGCGATGAGTATGGCGACGTCCATCAGGTGTCCTACGAGTTTGTAAGCGCCCATTGTACGTCAGGAGCGCATTTGCTGCCGCAAACGGGGTTGCGGGCGGCGTGGACTGAATCAGCTTTTCTTTTTAGGCTTTTTACGTGCAAGTTGCTGTTCTTGCTGTTGTGCATGATGAAACGCTTCCCGGATCTTATTAAGATCCGTGCTGGGCTTTGGCAATTGCGGCGCCATGTCTTCCAGTGTTTCGAGCACAATCGAGGCAACCGCGTAATTGCGATACCACTTGTTATCGGCAGGAATGATGTACCACGGCGCTGTGCTGGTCGACGTTTTTTCAAGCGCTAATGTGTAGGCCGCTTGGTAGTCTGCCCAGTATTGGCGCTCGGTATAGTCTGACGCGCTGATTTTCCAGTTCTTGGCGGGGTCATCTAGCCTTGCCGCGAAACGGACTAATTGTTCTTCAGGGCTAATATGCAGAAAAAACTTGATGATCCGGGTGTTGCTCTGCGTGGCCAGCAGTGATTCAAACTGATTGATCTGCTGGTACCGTCGGTTGATTTGTGACTTGGGGCAGAGTTTGTGCACGCGGGCGATTAGCACATCTTCGTAATGAGAGCGGTTGAATACAGCAACCTCACCACGCACCGGTGTATGTGGATGGATACGCCATAAAAAGTCGTGGCGTAGTTCCAGCGCAGTCGGTTCTTTGAAACTCGTGACCGTACATCCCTGCGGATTCATCATGCCCAGTACGTGCTTGATCGTACCGTCTTTACCCGCTGCGTCAAGACCTTGTAGGACAATCAGTAACGACTGCTTATTTTCAGCGTAAAGCTGATATTGCAACGTCCGTATTTTTTTGGCGATGCTTTCTGTTGCTTTAATAGCAGCCTTTTCCGTTAACACCCCGGGCGTCTGCTTGGCATAGGCACGCTCCAGACGACAGGATGTGCCGTTCGCTCGGAGCGATTTGGCCAGCGTCACTGATGATGCCTTTTCCCGTTTATCGTAGTGCGGCGTTCAGGGTATAGGTGCCTGTGATGGCGGCCTGGCCAAGGATATGACCTTTAAGAGCCTCAATGACATCACCGCCATTGAATTTGCCGCTGACGGCCAGTTTTTCAACATCCAGCGCGTATACGGTAAAGACATAGCGATGCACTCGCAGGTCGTTCCAGGGCGGGCAAGGGCCATCGTAGCCGTAGTAATCACCGCGCATGTCCGGATCATTGGCAAACCAGGCGGTGTAATCGTTAATACCCTGACGGGAACCTAATGGCGCACCAGGGCCGGCTTTGCCGCAGGGGGTCACTTCACTCGAGAACTGACCGGCTGCCAAAGATTGGGTAGAGGCCGGCAGATCAATCAGTACCCAGTGATAGAAATCGACACGAGCTAAGTCAGCTGCGACCACACGATCTTCCATGTTGACGTTGTCGCCCACTGAAGGCACATCCGGATCAACACAGATTACGGCAAATGATTTTGTACCGGCAGGCGCGCCTGACCAGCTTAGTTCCGGGCTGATATTGCTGCCCAGGCAGACGTGAGACTTGTCGTTGGGAATGCAAAACGCAAATTGCCCGGCGATGGGCTGGTTGTCCTGAATGCTCTGGCTCGTCAGTTTCACAGATGTCTCCTCACGGCGTTGTTTGTATCGGGCTAGGGCACCCGGTGTTTTGACGATTCTGCGCCGGGATTAGGTTTTGCGGAAGTCCTTCGGGCGGAATCCCAGCAAAAATAACGTGAGGCCATAGGCGAGGCCGGATATCGTAATCAGCCCCGATAGCCAGATCAGGCGGTCAATGAAGGGCGCTTCAAGCCAGAAGGTGTCGGTCTGGTAGCCGGCAAAAAGAATGCCGGCCATAACTGCCAGAGCAATACCTAACTTGCCCATAAAGCCGGTCCAGCCCGGCACGGGCTCATAGATGGCAGCCTGACGCAGGCCTCGATAGAGCAGGGCAGCATTGATGCATGCCGCCAGACCAATCGAGAGCGCCAGGCCGGCTTGTTTAAAGGGGCCAATAAACGCCAGATTCATCAACTGGGTAGAAATAAGGGCAATGATGGCGATCTTGACCGGGGTTTTAAGGTTCTGGCGGGCATAAAAGCCGGGTGCGAGCACTTTGACCAGGATCAAGCCACTGAGGCCAACGCTATAGGCAATGAGGGCGTGACTGGTCTCGCTCACATCATGTGCGGTGAAGGCACCATGCATGAATAGCGTTGAGATCAGCGGCACAGCGAGAATGGCTAATCCCAGTGCTGCGGGGAGGGTAAGCAAGAAGCAGAGTCGTAGCCCCCAGTCGAGCAGGCTGGAATAGGCCGCTTTGTCGCCGCCATGATGATGACGGGTAAGGCTAGGCAGTATCACCGTGCCGATAGCTACACCCAGCATCCCGGCAGGAAACTCCATCAGGCGATCAGCGTAGTACAGCCAGGAAATGCTCCCGCTTTCCAGAAAAGAGGCAAAAACCGTGTTCAGAAGCAGACTGATTTGGCTGACCGAAACGCCCAGCAACGCAGGCACCATCAGCAGACCAATGCGCTTGACGCCGGGGTCTTGCCAGCAGGATTTGAGGTTGAGGGTAAACCGGGGTAGCAGGTTGATTCTATGCAGGGCATAGAACTGCAGGCCCAGTTGTAGGATGCCCCCGATAATCACGCCCCAGGCGAGGGCTTTAACTGGTGGTTCGAACCAGCTTTGGGCAAAAGCCGCCATCAGGATCAGGCTGACATTGAGCAATACTGGTGTGAACGCGGGTACGGAGAAATGACTCCAGGTATTCAGAATGCCGGCGGCAAAGGCCACCATCGACATAAAGAAGATATAGAGGAAGGTAATACGGGTCAGGGTAACGGCCAGCTCGAATTTGTCCGGTGCTTCGAGGAAACCGGGAGCAGAGATGGTAACGATAGCGGGCGCCCACCAGATGCCGAGCAGCGCAACCAATAAGACAATGGCGCCCAAGGCGCTGCCTGTGCGATTAATCAGCTGACGGGTTTCTGCTTCACCGCGTTGTTTATGGTATTCACCGAGTAGTGGCACGAAGGCTTGCGAAAACGCGCCTTCGGCAAACATGCGGCGCAGCAGGTTGGGCAGTTTGAACGCCACAAAAAAGGCATCGGTGGCGGCGTCAGCCCCGAAACTACGGGCAATCACGAAATCCCGGACAAAACCGAGGATACGTGAGAGAAAGGTAAAACCACTGACGGTGGCAACGGAACGAAGCAGGCTCATAAACGAATTGTACGATGGTTGCGAATGTTTTAGCTTTCCGGTATAGTCGCGTGTTTTCGAATTCCCCCACAAAGGAAGTTTCATGGCCAATAGCGCCCAAGCCCGCAAACGTGCCCGTCAGGCAAATAAGCAGCGTGCTCACAACGCCAGCCAGCGCTCCGAGTTCCGTACGGCGATCAAAAAGGTGCGCCGTGCTATTGAAGCTGGTGACAAGTCTGCTGCTCAAGCTGTATTCGCTGCTGCAGTCAGTGCAATTGATAGCATTGCTGACAAGCGCATTGTTCACAAGAACAAGTCGTCGCGTCATAAGAGCCGTCTGTCGGCCCAGATTAAGGCCATGGCTGCCTAAGTCTGATCAGACTGTACGCAATAAAAAAGCACCCTCGGGTGCTTTTTTTACGTCGGTTGTTGTGGATGCTGCTGAGTTATCGGACCGGGACGCTGGGCGGGTAGACCACCACTTCGGCCATCGCGTCATCGATATTGCACACTTCGAGGCTACAGACGCCATCCACCAGCATCAGGTCGTTGTCTTTGGCAAAGTTGGCCAGAAAACGATAGGCAATGGGGGATAGGTCGTAAAGAATGCCGTCGATAAAGACGCATTTGTCACCTTCCCATTCACCCGGGCTGACATAAGGCGAGTATTTCATGCGTTTTTCGGTGCCGAAGGCTGACATAACGCCACACAGTCGCTCTGCCCAGTCGGATGGTCGGAACTTCTTTCCGTCTAGAGTGCGACCAACAATAACGAGACTGTGAGACAGATTTTCCTGGCTTTGTGCGTCGTCAGTCGTTGCTGGGGTGTTCATCTCGACATTCTATCGGCTTTTGTGCGCTTGCGGGAGTGGATGCCTGGGCACTTTTGCCATAAAATCACGGGAACACTTTCAATATGCGACGCGATGCGGGTTTTGCAACCCATAGGTTGATAACCCGTTCTCGGCGCTTTTTGTTTTTCGATTGACCGAGAAGTTTATGACTCATGTAATGAATACCTATGCCCGTCAGCCTGTTGCTTTTGCACATGGTGAAGGCAGCTGGCTTGTAGACACTGAGGGCAAGCGCTATCTGGATGCACTGTCGGGTATCGCCGTCAATACGTTGGGTCATAATCACCCGGAGTTGGTGCGCGCGATTAGTCAGCAGGCGAGCCAGTTGTTGCATACATCGAATCTCTATCGCATTCCCCTGCAAGAAGAGCTGGCCGATAAACTGGCAGCGCTGTCGGGTCTGGATGAAGTCTTCTTTTGTAATTCCGGCTGTGAAGCCAACGAAGCCGCCATCAAACTGGCGCGCTTCTACGGGCACCGCCAGGGTATCGAGAATCCGACCATCATTGTGATGGAACATGCTTTCCATGGCCGCACCATGGCAACGCTGTCTGCCACGGGCAACCGTAAAACTCAGGCGGGTTTCGAACCGCTAGTCAGCGGCTTTGTGCGCGTGCCCTACAACGATATCGAGGCGATTCGTCAGGTCGCCAGCCACAACAATAGCGTTGTCGCCATATTGCTCGAAATGATTCAGGGCGAGGGCGGGATTCATTTGGCTGATGATCAATTCCAGCGCGATTTGCGTGCGCTGTGTGATGACAAAGGCTGGTTGTTGATGACTGATGAAGTGCAGTGCGGCATTGGCCGTACCGGCAAATGGTTTGGTTTCCAGCATTCGGGCGTGCGCCCGGATGTAGTGTCGCTGGCCAAGGGTTTAGGTTCCGGCGTTCCGGTGGGTGCCTGTATGGTGGGCGGCCGTGCTACAGGCCTCTTTGGCCCGGGTAATCACGGCTCTACCTTTGGCGGCAATCCGCTGGCCATGCGCGCTGCAAAAACCACCATCGATGTTCTGGAACGTGAGCAGTTGCTAAGCAATGCAGAACGAATGGGCGCAGCGATTCGTGAGGGTGTGCGCATCCGTATCGGTCAGTATCCGGAAGTGCTGGATATCCGTGGCCGTGGACTGATGATCGGCATCGAGCTGGATCGCCCGTGTGGCGAGCTGGTGGGTCTGGCCCGGAATGCCGGTTTGCTGATCAATGTAACGGCGGATTCGGTCGTGCGCTTATTGCCATCACTTAATATCACGCAAGCCGATGTCGATATCCTGATCGAACGACTAACGGAAGTCATTACCCGTTTTCTGGGAAAGTAATATGAGCTTGAGACACTACCTGGAATTTAGCGATTTGAATCGCGAAGAATACGAGTATCTCTTTGCGCGCACCCGCTGGATCAAAGAACGTTTTAAATCCTATCAGCAGTACTGGCCACTCACTGACCGGACGCTGGTCATGATTTTTGAAAAGGCCAGTACACGTACGCGTCTCTCGTTCGAAGCTGGCATGCAACAACTGGGTGGGGCAGCCATTTATCTGAACACTCGTGATTCCCAGTTGGGGCGCGGTGAACCCGTGGAAGATGCGGCACAGGTGATTTCGCGTATGAGCGAAATGGTGATGATACGCACTTTCGAACAGAGCATTGTCGAGCGTTTTTCGACTTATTCTCGCGTGCCGGTGATTAACGGTTTAACGAACGAATATCACCCTTGCCAGATTCTGGCGGACATTTTTACCTACCACGAACACTCTGGTGATCTGCGCGGTAAAACGGTGGCCTGGGTGGGTGATGCCAACAATGTGTGCAATACCTGGTTGCAGGCTGCCCGTATTCTGGATTTCAAAGTCAACGTTTCAACGCCACCGGGTTACGAACTGGATATGGCACTCGTCGGTAATGACCAGGGTCATTACGAAGTCTTTGCAGATCCGATGGATGCGGCACGGGGTGCGGATCTTGTCACCACTGACGTGTGGACATCGATGGGCTATGAGGCTGAGAACGAAGAACGCCTGAAGGCTTTTGCTGATTGGCAGGTGGATGATGACATGATGCGTGTGGCTAACCCCGGTGCACTATTCATGCACTGTTTACCGGCACATCGTGGCGAAGAAGTAACGGCCAGCGTGATTGACGGCCCGCAAAGCGTGGTCTGGGATGAAGCCGAGAACCGGCTGCATGTTCAGAAAGCACTGATGGAGTTTTTATTGCTGGGTCGGGTTAACTGATCCAGCGTGGTTTTGTTTTTAATATTGAGCGGAAAGTGGCAATGAGCGATATCAAAAAAGTAGTGTTGGCCTACTCGGGTGGTCTGGATACCTCCGTGATTCTGAAGTGGCTGCAAGACACCTATGGTTGTGAAGTGGTCACTTTTACTGCTGATTTAGGCCAGGGTGAAGAGCTTGAACCGGCACGCGCCAAAGCCCTGAAGCTGGGTATCAAGCCGAAGAATATTTTTATCGACGATCTGCGTGAAGAGTTCGTCCGTGATTTCGTGTTCCCGATGTTCCGTGCCAACACGGTTTATGAAGGCGAATACCTGCTCGGCACCTCGATTGCCCGTCCGCTGATTGCCAAGCGTTTGATCGAGATCGTGAACAAAACCGGTGCCGATGCGATTTGTCACGGGGCTACCGGCAAGGGCAACGACCAGGTGCGTTTCGAGCTGGGTGCTTATGCGCTGAAGCCGGGCGTTAAAGTCATTGCGCCATGGCGCGAGTGGGATCTGCTCTCCCGCGAAAAGCTGATGAATTACGCCGAGTCGAATGGCATTCCGATCGACATGAAACATAAGAAGGGTGGTTCACCCTATTCGATGGATGCCAACCTGCTGCACATTTCGTTTGAAGGTCGTCACCTGGAAGACCCGGCAGCGGAAGCTGAAGAGTCGATGTGGCGCTGGACCGTTTCGCCAGAGAAGGCACCGAACAAGGCTGAATACATCGACATCCAGTATGCCAAGGGTGACCCGGTTGCCATTAACGGCAAGAAGATGAAGCCGCATGAAATTCTGGCCTTGCTGAATCAGCTGGGTGGTAAGCATGGCATTGGCCGGCTGGATCTCGTAGAAAACCGTTACGTGGGTATGAAGTCCCGTGGTTGCTACGAAACCCCGGGCGGTACGATTCTGCTCAAGGGCCATCGCGCCATTGAATCGATTACACTGGATCGCGAAGTCGCGCATCTGAAAGATGACCTGATGCCACGCTATGCCAGCCTGATTTATAACGGCTACTGGTGGAGTCCTGAGCGTCAGGCGCTGCAGACGCTGATCGACCATACGCAGGAACACGTGAATGGCAGTGTTCGCCTTAAGCTTTACAAGGGTAATGTGATCGTCGTGGGCCGTGATTCCAAGCAGGATTCACTATTCGATCCGACGATTGCCACCTTTGAAGATGACGCAGGCGCTTACGATCAGAAAGATGCGGGCGGCTTTATCAAGCTGAATGCACTGCGTATGCGTATCGGTGCCAACCGCGATGCCCGTAAAGCACCCAAGGTTGCTGCCAAGAAGCCTCCAGCCAAAAAGTCGACTGTTAAAAAGACATCGGCTAAAACGGCAACGCGCAAGAAGGCTTAATCATGGAAGGCACCGTATTCGGGTTCAATGAAGAGCAGATTGCCGACTTTATGTCGACGTATGGCGTGGCAGGCTTCATCCTGTTTATGCTCTTCATCATTGCCGAGATTGCCATCAAATCGAAGGCAGGCAAGCTGGGTACGGCCATTCTGTTTTTTGTACTCGCGTTTGGTATGGTGGGTTACATGGCCAAAGGCATTATTCAGAAAATGTGGGGAATCTAAATGGCTCAATACGATAATGTTTCGGTAGTTAAAGCTGCCAATGTGTATTTTGATGGTAAGTGCGTAAGCCACACGGTGCAGTTTGCCGATGGCACCAAGAAGACCGTAGGCGTGATTCTGCCGTCGTCGCTGACCTTCAATACCGGGTCGCCGGAAATCATGGAAGGTGTGGGTGGTAGCTGTCGCGTGCGTCTGAAAGGCGAGGCTGACTGGAAAACCTACGCAGCAGGTCAGTCGTTTGACGTGCCAGGTAATTCATCGTTTGAAATCGCCTGTGATGAGCCTTATCACTACGTTTGCCACTTTGGTTGATCACTATGCCTAGCTTTGATATCACCTCAGAAGTCGATATGCCTTCGCTGAAGAATGCGGTGGATGTTGCAAATCGCAAGATTACCAATCGTTATGACTTTAAAGGTTCGGATGCCAATGCCGAACTGAATGAAAAAGACAAAACCATTACCTTGCATGCCGATAACGACTTTCAGCTGGATCAGATGCAAGGCATTCTATTGCCTGAAATGACCAGTAAGTCCATCGATGTCCGCTGCTTGGATCATGGTTCGGTACAAAAGGTCGGTGGCAACAAGGTGAAGCAGGAGCTCAAGGTTAAGGTCGGTATTGAGCAGAACACCTCTAAAAAGATCGTCGCCATGCTCAAAGACTCCAAGATGAAAGTTCAGGCGTCGATTCAGGGTGAGGCTGTGCGCGTGACTGGCGCCAAACGCGATATCCTTCAGGAAGCCATTGCGCTAGTGAAAGAGGGCATTAAAGACGTGCCGCTGCAGTTCGGTAATTTCCGCGAGTAGCACAAGGGCGCTTCGGCGCCTTTTTTAATGCCATGGCCATTACGCCCGAAATTTTAAGAACCGCTTTTGCCGGATTGACTCCCGGTCAGGTGCCCTCATTGCCCGGTATTACTGAAGTGGTCGATGAGCCTGTGCCAGCAGAAGTCCGGGAGCGTCTGTTAACTGGTCGCCGCTCGGCAGCGGTTCTGATTCCGATCTTGCAGGCTGCCCCTGCCGCGCCGCTACGTCTGTTGCTGACCCAGCGTACTGCGCATCTGCGCGATCATGCCGGGCAGATCAGTTTTCCCGGTGGGCGCGTTGAGGCAGAGGATCTTTCACCGAGCCACACCGCCTTGCGCGAAACCGAGGAAGAAATTGGCCTGGCGCGCGAGCACATCGAGATTCTCGGGTTCTTGCCGGAATACCGCACCGGCACCGGCTTTCGTGTCACGCCGGTCGTCGCTTTGGTGACGCCACCCTTCGATTTGAAGCCGGACCCGTTTGAAGTGGCCGAGGTCTTTGAAGTGCCGCTCGCATTCTTGCTTGATCCGGACAATCACAAGCCGCATTCCATGCACTATCGCGGTGCCTTGCGTCATTTTTATGCCATGCCTTACGGCGACTATTTCATCTGGGGTGCCACGGCCGGCATGATCCGCTCATTGAGCGAGCGCCTCGGCCTGCTCCACGGCACGGAAGCTTGTGGTATCGTGACGTCTTGATACATGACAATAAGCCGAATACGGCAACTCTCAGCCCCAAATGAGTCTTCTCTCGCTGATTGCAGTCTTTCTCATCGAGCAGCTGAAACCCCTTGATTACCGGCGCGTGATTGCCGAACCGCTGGAAATTGCCGCGACGCGCACCGCCACGGTGATCGGGTTTGTGCATTTCTTTGTGATGCTGCTGACGCTGACGATCTATGCCAATTTGATTCAACTGTCGCCCAACTATGCCCGCGCAGCGCAAGACTTGGGCGCGGGGCGGATTGCGACGTTCCGGCATGTGATCTTGCCGCTGACCCTGCCGGTGGCGTTAATGATCAACTGGGCGCGGGCGGTCAGTTCGCCGTCGAAGCTGCCATGAATTTCCGCGATGTCGATGCTGACCTTGCCGGAAAACGAGCCCTTATCGGCAATGCGGATTACCCGGCTGTCCATGGTGGCTTCGACGCGGCCTTCGACGACCAGGGTGTCGCAATCGAGAATCTCGGCGCCCTTGAGCTTGACGTCGGGGCCGAC
>ERZ1034361.947-NODE-947-length-16883-cov-2.856599_pt1 | contig 16883 bp, 17 predicted proteins | sample MGYA00520617_ERZ1034361 | MGnify/ENA primary metagenome ERZ1034361 (study PRJEB33736, sample SAMEA104284507) | Azolla filiculoides | biome: Urban; feature: Water surface; material: Ditch water | place: Netherlands | collected 2015-10-28 | depth 0-0.1 m ... | reverse complement strand
TGCTCACGGAAACCTTTACGCATTTCTTCAATTTGATATGAAGTGCCAAGCTGACCGAAGTGATCGCGGTAGACACCATCTAAAACTCGACGACGATTTTGACAGATGTAGAATCCTAGGAGCGTGATGTCATAGCGATCTTTAATCATTCTCAGCAGAGCTTCTGTAGTACTATAAGCTTGATCAACAATTTCATAGTTCTTACCAGTTACTTTATCGCTAATGAAGTTTTTAACTTTGACTTTTGAACTACGATCTTCTCCATTCCAATCCCAACGAGAGAGGTAGCTATTACTGCGGAGTTGACCACCAGCACCGTCAGACAGCGTGATCAGCGTAAGCTTTTCAATGTTGTTGCGGCGTTTGTACTCAGGGATGAACTTCAACATTTCAACCAAAGATTCATTGAGTGGTGTATCACCCATGCTGTAGCCTCTAGCTGCATTGATGTAGTATGAAGTAAAGCGACGAGCCAGTGTTTGGAACTCAAGGTTAGACATCTTCGATGAGAAGATATTCAACAGAGAGAAGCAGCCATCACTAAATAGGATCTTCTTATCTTCAGTACGGCGTAGTGCATGGTTGAACATGTTACCCATTTCAATCTGCTCACGTGTCAAAGCTTCTGCGTAATATTGACCAGTGAAAGCATACACTTCAAAGGGAATATTGATTCGACGGCAGAACATTGCAAGGTTGATAACTTGCTTGATAGTAGGAATCACCACATCGCTCATAGAACCCGACCAATCCAATAGGAAAATCATGCCGTGGTTCTTACCGTCAGGGATCGTAGTGATACGTTTGAAGATATCATCGGTGATCTTATAAGCATGAATCTTATTCATGTTCAAAGAACCGGACTTAGACGTTTGAGATCGACGATATGCTTGAGCAGACTTACGCATCTCGAATTCTTTAACGAGGTAGTTAACCATACGTTCAGATTCAATCATGAACTTGTCAAACTCAGCCTTGTGATTGTAGCCGTGTTCACGAGCAGCTTCAATGATACGCTCATCAACTACTTGAGTGTCTTTCATAATTTGCTTGAAGCTGACGATAGGATCTTGCCATGTCTTAGTCTCTACTTCAAAGTAGTGGTACTGAAGTGAAGTGTCTGCAAGTTCTTCAAGCTTTTCATTCAAGTTCTTGTCAGTCTTAGACTCAAGTTCATCTTCATCAGCAGGTGTATTACCATTGATGTTAGACTCAGTCTCTTCCTTTTCTTGTTCAGCTTCAAACTTTTCGTCTTCGAATTCGTTTCCAATGATCTCATCGTCGATGTCGTATTCGATTTCGTCCATGTCGTCAAAACCATCGAACTCAGTTTCGTCGTCTTCTTCGTCGTCTTTCATATCAATGTCAAGTTTAGACATTGCTTCACGACGTTCTTCAAGTTTTTGTTTTGCGAATGCGTAGATCTGCTTGGAAATGCTTACCATTTCGTCAATTGATTCACAGCGATCTACGAGATTCACTAGTGCTTTTTCTTCAGCTGTAAACTTAATGCCAAGAGTAAGTCCACCTTTGAAATACAAGTTGATACGGTCGATCAACATCATTGTGTTTACGTCTTTACCTTTGAGGCCGAAGAAGTCACGATCAACAAGTTGTTTGTAACCCGCAAAGAAGCTCTTACGCGAGCCGGGAAAACGACGCTTCATTAACTTCTCAATGCGAGCGTCTTCGACTACGTTCATGTAGCCTTTAAGAATTCGTTGCTCTCGTTTATCTTCGATAGCGTCAATAGCTTCGACCCAAGAGTCCATGCTAGTAAACAGAGCGTGTCCTACTTCATGCTGAATGAACAATGCCTCAATGTCAGGAGTCATGTCCTTCCAAAGAGGCAAATTCAAAATGCGAGAAGAGACGTCAAAGGATGCAGTCTTTGTAGCCGTACGGACAACCGTAAGGTTCTCAGTGGCCAAAAGCTTGGCTGTTAAGTCTGCAGCATTCACATTAGTCATAATCATTTCTCCACAATATAGAGAAATTATATCAAATAGACGAATTAATGTACAGGGCTAATTTGACCTTACGGGATAAGGGTTCTAAATAAGAATGATTATCATTTACTCTAAACTATGGTCGAGAAGTCATTTTTCTTCTCGATGCGTATCACGCTATGGAACTTGTCGAATAGGATATCACCTTTGTGGCTGATAACGAATACGTTAGTGTCTTCACCGAAGGTATCTAATAGAGACATAAAAGATTCTGTACCTGCAGCATCAAGACTTGAATCCATGATTTCGTCAAAGATCAGAAGGTTAGTATTAACCGAGTTCTTCATCTTTGCAATTTGACGCCATGTAAACAGGATTGCAAGATCGATACGTTGCTTCTCACCTTCAGAGAAACTTGCATAAGTAAACTCATCGCGGAAGCGAGACTTAATCACTTCATTGAAGCCTTCATCCAATTCAAAGTGAATGTAAGAATCCATGATGTTGAGATACTTATTGATAAGCTTATTCATGACTGGTAGATACTCACGAATGATCGCAGTTTTAATACCAGTGTCTTTCAGCAGCAGAGCAGCGATGTCTTGAAGATTCTTACGTTCAGACAGTGCAGTCTTATTCTCAAGCATTGCCATAGCTTCTTCTGCAAGATTCTTTAGCTTTAACTTCTCTTCATCAGCGTTAGTAGTATCATTCTTATGATCTTGGATTTCGTAGTTGTAATCAGCGATGTGTTTGTTTGTAAGACTAATCGTGTTATTGATAGTAGATAACTCAATGTTTTTCTGAGTTAGAACACGATTAAATTCTGTGATTTTCTCAAGCTTGGTGTTAAGCTTTTCAAGACAGGATTCAAGAACTTGCTTCTCTTCCTCATACTTCGTAAGATCGCTTTGCGCGCTAGCAATGGTAGATTCCTTATGTGTATGGGGAATCTTCTGTTGACAACTCGGACATTCTTCTGAGTGTTGAATGAAGTGGACGTGCTCAGTGAGCGCTTCCAATCTTGATTCGAGTTTGTTCTTTGCGGTTGTTGCTTTTTTAAGATCGGCTTTGATTTCAGTTTCAGCGGATGTTGATTTAATAAGCTTTTCAACTTCAGATTGAATAGACATCTGTTTTGCTGTCGCCACGTTGACTTCGAGCAAAGCTTCTTGAATCTTTGCTTCCAGCTTTTCAATTGATGTCTCTTTAGCAGAGTTAATCGTTGCGATGAGTTTCTTTTGAGCACTTACTTTCTCCTTAGCCAAAGCAATAGCATCCTCAACACGGGTGACTTCGTCTTTAGTGCCTTGGATTCTATCCTTCAATAATTGATTCATTACAGAGAAGATGCGAATGTCAAGGATGTCCTCAATAACTTCTCTACGTTGGTGTGCAGGAAGTTGCATGAAAGGAACAAAGGAAGCGGACCCAAGGATAACCACTTGAGTGAACGTCTTATAATTGAGACGTAGGATTTGTTGCTCAAGAACTTTCTGATAATCTTTTGCTGCTGCATCTTGGTTAAGCATGATGCCATCACACCAAATCTCAAAGACGTTTGGTTTCATGCCACGCTTAATGATGTACTCTTTAGTACCAATAGCGAATTCACACTCTACGAATAGTTGCTTACCATTGATAGAGTTAATCAGTTGTGGCTTAGTGATGTTACGGAAAGGTTTGCCGAATAGAGCAAAGCACAGCGCGTCCAACATAGTGGACTTACCTTCACCATTCTTACCAATGACTAGTGTGCTGTGTGACTTATTAAGAAGAACCGTATTAGCAGCATTACCTGTTGATAGGAAGTTCTTATAAGTCAGTTTCTTAAATACGATCATACGACCTCAATGTTTACAGCTTCAGTATATAATGCTTTCATGAAGCTTTTAATCTTTTCCTTATCAACGTCAGTGTTGATAGAATCAATGTAGTTAGACAAAATGCTCAGAGTATCTTCAAGGTCGACATCATTATCAACCGAGCCAGATTCGAACTCCGACATATCTTCTACTATTTTAATATCGTGAGCATTTTTTGTATACAGCTTATTGACGAATTGGTCAAATTTGTAATAGTCTGTTTTGTTGACTACAACTAATTTGATAAACGTTTGAGCTAAATCATACACGTCAAGATCGATTGGTTCTTTATCTTTATCATCATACTCTAGACGTACAAACATTGTGTTAGTGTTTGGAACAAATTCTAAATCACGAGTTTGAATATCAAAGATGTGGAATCCTTTTAGATCAGCGTAGTCTTGCCACGTCAATTCATAAGGTGTTCCGAGGTAAGTAATGTTACCCTTAGTAGAACGATGATGATAGTGACCTGAGAACACTGTGTCAAACTTCTCGAATGTACTTGAGCTTAAGCCTTCATGACATTCTTGTCCACGATACATCTCAAAGCCTTGAATCTCAAAGTGACCCATACAGATTGGAGCTAAAGTGTTCTTCATCTCATCCATGCTTGAAACAAAGTTGTCAGCACAGATCCAAGGCATCATACAGATGTATTCGCCGCCGAGGGAAATTGTAGTGGGGTTACTTATTGCTTCGATGTTGTCGTATTCAGGCAACAGAAGTTGAATGCTGTTTACTTCATTGGTGTTCTTATACACCGTATCGTGGTTGCCTATTAAGATGTAGGCCTTCATGCCACGAGACTTTAACTCGTCGAAGTAAATTTCTTTTGCAGCCTTTAAGCTGGCGTGGTTTGTATACTTACGGCGATCAAACGTATCGCCCAACATGAGAACGGTATCAATCTCACGTTTTTCTAGTTCAGGGAAGAAGATCTCTGAATAGAATTTTCGGTAGAACTCAATGAACGCTGGAGAGTCGTTGCGAGCTCCCCAGTGTGTATCAGTAATAATTGCAACCTTCATATCACTCCTTATAGACAACTCCATATTGTCTGTATAACCATTCTATAAACTTCTCAATTTCATCGGCTTGAAAATCTTTGTGGAGTCGTTGATCATTATAAACTTTTGCTGCAAGCTTTACCTTCTCTAGCCAATCGCGGTCGTTCATCGTTCTGTATCGTCCTTGATATATGGGTATTGCTCTTCTAACGCTGCGATTTGTTGGCGTAGTTTTTCTTTCTCTTCTTCTACAGGTTCATGTTGTAGAAGGATACGAAGTTTCTCGTATTGTTCGTGTTCAGGCTTCATCGTCTAAGTCCTTTATGATATCTTCAACGACGTCGTCAACAATTTTAGGTTCTTCGAAGAAGACTTCAAGATTTTGCTTTTCAGTTTTCTTCTTTTCTTTCTTCTTAATAAATGAATCGTCGAAGTTTTGGTGGGTTTGTATAAACGCCATGTAAGCGTTTTTGAAGTCTACATCCTCATCATGGCCTTGCAATTCAAAACTCTCAAACGCCATGTCTTGAATAAGCTTACCTCTAATATAGGATTGCTTCTTCTCTTTAGCGATACGGCGGAGGAACGCAAAGTAGATAACTTGAGTAAAGTATGAGAACGGATTAGATGATTTACTTGGATCGAAACTGTTGATACACATCATGCAGTTTTCAATACCGTCTAAGATCATGTCGTCCCTATACGAATAATTGATAAAGTTTGCCTTATGGGACAGACGAGTGGCGATCTTAAGTATACATTCTCCGATGTATTCTGGAATTCGCGGATCTTCTTGTCCATTGGCACGGGCTTCAGTTATTTCTGCCTTATAGTTCTTGATAGCTTCAAGCATTTCGGCATTGTTTACATAATGAGTTGCCATTGGATGTTACTTCTCCGTTTGTTATAATATAGTGACTATTCTATACAGCTTTTAGTCAGAAGTAAAATCTAATTACATTACTGCACATTTGATTTTACAGGGTGTACAGCTTATGGTATAATGTATCTTCAGGATACAAACTATTAATGAATCAAGTTCTTGTCAGGAATAATCAATATCGAATCTGGTTCATCATCAATATCGTTCTCTACATACTCTTGAGAACTTAGTTCAAACGATTCATCTTCTGGTTCATCAAGAGTTTTCACTAACTCTTCATAGAATTTAATTACTCGAGGATGCAAACGTTTAACGAACAAAACATGTCTTCTATCAAACGAGTATTCACGTTCATCAGTAATAGTACAAAAGGGATTAGTAACAGTCCTTTCAATCAATCCACTTTCTGACTGAACGTGCACAGTTCTAACGGCTACAGGATCTACAAGAATCAACGATTCTGGTGTATCATTTAAGACAGTAGCCATCAATAAATCCCCACTGACTAGTTTTACTACAACTGGTTCACTCAAGATCTACCTCAACTATTTTGAATGAGAACTTCTCTTCAGCGTACACTTGTACTCTGTCTTGAAGATGTCTCAAGGTATGATTCTTCCAAGACTTCCAGTGTAGATCATCTGCAATATCAAAGAGATTACAGTGAGTCTTACCTTCTTTAAGTCTCAGGCCTCGACCAATTGATTGAAGATTACGAATCTTAGATTTGCTCGGTGAAGCAAAGATAACGTTTTCGATCGATGGAATATTTATACCTGTACTAAAAACGCCGAAGCTAGCAACAATGATAGCATCTGATTCGTTCTCAGTCATGTATCGAGCATGCTCACGAGCTTCTACTTCTGTTCCGCCATAGATGAAGAAGACCTTACGATTTTCTCCTACCTTAGCTTTAATCATATCATATAGAACTCTTCCGTGTTTCTCAACGTATTGGAATAGGACTAGAGTATTACCTTCACAACTTACTGCAAGGTTACGAATGAATTTGTTTCGCTTGTCGTGAGTAACAATGAAGTCCATCTCGTCTTGATATTGATTCTTATTACGAATCTTGCGAGTGATCTCATCGTACTTCATCACTAAACACTTGATCTTTAGGTTAGCTACCTTACCCTTCTCCATCAATTCTTTTGTGGAGATGACTTTATAGATAGGTCCAAACATACCTTCTAGAACAAGCTTATGCACCTTTTTATTGTCGATCGTACCAGTAGTACCTATACGATAACGTACATTAGCCATCTTCTCCATGATTGTAGAGAGTGACTTAGCTTTGAATTGGTGTGCTTCATCTCCGAAGATAACGTCAAACTGACTAAACCAAGTAGCTGGTTGCTTATAGATGGATTGCCATGTAGTGATCAGAACATCTGCATCAAACTCTTTAGGGAATCCACTGTATAGTTTCTGACAGTGACGATCAACTCTCCAACCATTCTCGCTTGAATAGTCTTTGAAGTCGGAGTACATTTGCTCGACGAGTGATGTAGTAGGCACAATAAGGATACACTTTCGACCTTCGTCTAGGTGTTGTCTCATTGTAGTGTAGATGATTAGGGATTTACCAGAAGCAGTAGGTGAGAGAAGCATGATACGCTCTTCACTCATAGCTTTCTGTACAGCGTCGATTTGATAATCGTGGATCTCAATAGGTTTACCACGACCGTGTAGGTTCAACCAGTCAGCGTACTCTTTTACTTGTTCATGAGTAATATCGTTGTGGTTGACTACTTTATTCAAGTAGCTGATTGGATATTCATTGCGTTCTGCAAAGTCTTGAACATACTTGAGAAGACCAACGTATAGAGTCTTACGGTGAAGATCGTACATACGAATCTTACCATCCCAGATCTTAGCTCTGAAGGCAGGTGTAAAACGTGCACCAGGCACTTCAAAAGTAAAGAACTCTGATAGCTCTTGTTCAATCCCAGGATCTGCATAGATCCTTAGATGTACTTCGTTAATTTTCTCAATTGTTATCATAAATTATCCACCAGCAATAAATTTCTTAAACTCAACAGCATTACGAATTTGCCAGTCTCGAGCTTTGATTTGATTCAGTATAGACTCCAAAGCCTCAACCATACATTTTATATATTCGATCTTGATGCTGATCTTGTTTAAGTCTGCGTCACCAGTAAGGAATTCATCCATCTCATTCTTGAGAGGTTTAACACCTTGCCATTGGTTCCATCCACGGTCAGTTAATTCATCGCGTGAAAGCTCGCCACGATAGTAGCGGAATTTAGTTTGGCGTAGGGTATTGTACTCGTTACTCAGTGCGGCTATCTTCATCTTATGTTGAATAAGCATGCGAAGATACTTTGAGTGGAGTTTTGCGGTAGCGATAGAAGCACGGTCTAGATGGTCATCATCTATAGTGCAGTCTGCTTCCCATATATCGTGTAATTCTTCAATGTTCATAATGTATCCAATTTGACGTCCATATTACATAGTAACACAAACGTCAATTAAAGTAAAATAATTAAGCGTCGAATTTGAAATAAGAATATTTGAAAGTCACGTTTCCAACAAGATATTGAACATCTTGAGAAGTTGAAGTAAAGGTTACTGAAGACAACGAGACCGGAAAACAGTCGATAAATCTAATGTATCGAATTGGTCTATTGTTGTTTCCAAGAATACTCAACGTTGCGTCAGACACAGTTGCAGGGACTTCACCAATAGGAATATCCTTACGAACTTGATTGCTATACTGGGAATTCATCTCAGGGAAACCTAAGCCTTGAATCCAGTCAAACAGTGCTTTATAGTTAGCCATGTCTGCGTCGATCAAGAATTGAACTGTTAGATCACCGAATGCTAAGCGATCACCTGGCATAGGGAATGCAGCGAAAGGTGTTGCTGTTTCGGTAGTTCCAAGGTCAACACTTGGTAGCTGTACTTCCTGACAGAAGTACGATAGTGAAGGAATGCTTTCCAATGCGAACTGGTATCCATTAGGTTTTAACGTATTAACGTTCGTTGGAATTGGACAAGTAAGAATTGTGTTTTGCATAATACTATTTATACCTCCAAGAACAAAGGGATCCCGAAGGATCCCTTTGTGTTTACCAACTAGTGGTACCCAATATTACATCAGGTTAGTAACAGCAACCTTACGGTAGTAAATGTTGTTGCCAGTGCCGATGCTAGTGAATGGGTTCGATACCATACCGTAGCGAGTCTTGAAACCAATCTTTGGTTGGAAGGTAGCTGGGTCGATAGCGCGAACTTTTTCTAGTGGAACGTATGGGCAGTAGAACAAGCCAGCGTCGAATGCTGAAGAACCCTTGTAACCAACAACGAAGAACTGAGTAGTCGATTGGTTAGCAGAATATGGATCAACATAAACTTTGTACTTGCCGTTTAGAACACCAGCGAAAGTAGTAGAAGCTTCGTCAACGTTTAGACCAGTTGAAAGAGCTGGAGCGTAATCAAGAACGCCAGCCATTGCCAATGCAGAAGCAACGTCTGAAGAACAGATTAGGAAGTTACCACGGCCACGACGTGTGGTTTGTGCGATAGCGTTAGCTTCACGTTCGATTTGGAACAGAAGACCCTTGAACTTTTCAACAGACCAACGACCGTTAGAGTCAACGTCCAAGTCGAAAGTACCAGCAGTTGCTGTACCAACTTGAGCACCAGTCTTAGCAGAAGCGTAAACTGTACGAACAACTTCACGGTTGATTTCGTTCAGAATTTCTGAAGAAAGGATGTTGCTTAGTTCGCCTTCAGCGTCTAAACCATGAACTGCCTTAAGATCTTGTGCAAGTTCAGTTGTGTATTCTGCCTTCAGAGCACGAGTAAGAGCAGTTACAGTTGTCTTCTCGATGCTGAATGCCATTTGACCGAATGCAACACCAGCGCCTAGGTCTTCTGAGTTAGCAGTAGACATACCAGTACCAGTTGTTTGGCCAGAGATTGGGTTAGTACCAGCGTGAGTGCCTGTACCAGCGAAGTCTGTATCAGCTTCGTTGAACAATGCTTCGTTGCCGTCTTGTGTACCGTACTTGCTCTTCATTGCGAAGATCAGGCCAGTAGGTTGAGTCATTGGTTGAACGCCAGCGATGTCGTAAGCGATCAGTTGAGGAGCAGCACGGCGAACCAAGCTGATCAATACTGGATCGTAGCCAGCCATGTTTGCGTTAGTACCAGCGCCGCCTAGAGCAACACCTGTACCACCGTTGTTAGCAATACCAGTTGTTTCGAACAATGCTTCAGCAGCTTTGCCCATTTCGCGTTCTTGGTTTTCTAGAAGAACAGCGGTAACTTCCTTACGGTAGTTGTCTTTGATTTCTGGAGCGCCAGCCGCTTCCAGAATTGGTTGCCACTTTTTAAGTAGATCTTGACGAGTAGTCATTTTGTTTTTCCTTTAGAGAATGTGGATTACTTATTGCCGTTGAGAGCACGTAGGTAATGTGCCATTGGGCCAGTAACTGTTGGTGCATCTTCGTTCAATTGAACTGGAGCATCTGTTACTACTGACTCAACAACGGTTTGTTGTTTCTTACCGAAATAATTTTCTTTAATGGTTTGAAGCTTAGTCTTAAACGACTCAACATCTTCAAATGCAAGCTCTTCAGCTAGGCCGCGGAACTTCTCTGCATCTGTATCAGCCATATCAACTGCAAACTCACCGATTGCTGTTGAACGCTTCATTTCATTGATTTCCTGTGTGAGAGCTACGTTAGTTTCAAGTTGCTCGTTGAGTTTTGTCTCAGCTGAATCAACTTGTTCTTGTAGATCACCTAGTAGGTCATACTTTTCTTCAGGTACATCAATATAGTGTTGCTCGAATAGACCCTTCATGCCTTGTACAAAGCTTTCAAGGATTTCATTCTTCACACCATTTTCAAGGGCAAGCTCATTATCACTAATCCACTGCTCAACTACGTAGTTGAGATATCCATCAACTTTTTCAATTAGACCCTCTTTGATAACTTCAACTTGTTCTGCAAGTTGAGCATCATGTTGTTCCTCGAGACGAGCAACTTCTTGCTTGACGCGAGTAACTACAGCAGCTTCAAAAATTGTTGCTGCTTTAGCTTTGAACTCTTCTGACAACTCTTCACCATTGATGAGAGCTGCTACATCTTCTTTAACGCTAGCTTTAAGGTGTGTACCTTCAGCAGGTTCTGCTTTGTCGTTAGCTGCGTTAGACTTCTTCGAAGTTTGATTTTCGATTTCAGTGTTATCAGCATCAGCCGCAACCTTAGCGTCTGGAACTTCGTTTGTTGGTGCTGAGTCAAGATCAGTACCTTCTGGAGCAGAAGCGCCAGCAGTTACGTCTTTCTTGCCTTCATCAGCCTTCTGTTGGAAAAGAGGCTCTTCTTGGAGCTTCTTAGATTCCTCTAGAAGTTCAGCAATTTTTTGATCGATAGACATCGTTAATCTCCTATAACTGGATAGTTATTTTATTATTTATTACTTAATAGAATTCAGAAAATTCTGAAACGCTTGAATTGAAGCTTCAGAAAGTTTCTTTGCAGAAGTGTTCTGAATAATCTTCTTAGTTTGCTCAATCTGTCTCTGTTCAAAACGTCCATCGACGAATACCCATTCGCAAGATTCCATGATACCTCTTACGAAAGCATCCGGAGCAGATGGGTCCGCAACAATGTCAGCTGCGGTAGAAAGCATAAAGTCGTCCTGGACAACTTGTACACCTTCTTTGTTCAATTTTAGAGAACCTAGTGCACGGCTAGAAACACCAAGATTTGCGCCACCGTCTAATAGACCTTTGGCAATCTTTCCCATTGGTGTATCCAAAATCTTTGCTTTGCCGATATAGTTTGTGCCTTCCTTGCGAAGGGAAGTAATAAGGTGAGATACACGATCAAGGTTGATCGATGGAGTATCTGGGTGGCCCAGTTCACCATAAGCACGCATCTTATCGACGTAATTTTCAACGTAACGTTGTACTTCACGGTCCATTACAGACTCTGGATACATACGTCCGTTACGATTTCTTAATTCGGATTGTAGGAAAATACCTTCAATAAAGTATTCCTTACCCTTGCCGAGTTTTTCCTCGACAATAATGGTATTCTGTTCGAAGACTTCTTTAATCAGTTTCATTGATTATTCTCCAGCCTTTGTTACGTCGTCGTATTGACCGTAAACTGAAGTTTCAACCTTAGACTTATAACCGCCAACTTTACGTAACACTAACCAGCACTCTGCTTGAGCACCAGAGATAGTAACAACAACGTCACTAGTGTGTTGGGTGTTTTCAGCTGGAAGAGCTTGTCCACCGAACTCTGCAAAGCCAGAGTTATCTACTAAACGAGTAGTAACGATAACGTTGTTGCGAGATACTTGTACCACGCCACCAGAAGCACCGCTCCAACCAATACCAAGAATGTCAACTGTTTGAGTTGAACCATCTACTAATTGTGTTGGTGCAAGGATGTCAGTAGCAAGGCTAATAGTAGAAGCTGCGCCAGTACCCTGAACCTTTACGACTGCTTCGTTTTCTGTTACTTTTAACACGGTCTTTGTGACTGCCATATTAGTTCCTTAGCTTAATTCTCGAAGAACATGCTTGAAGTTGTCTTTCGACTCACGCATGTACTCCACTAATTGATATTTATCTTCTAGAAGAGTATTCAGTTCGCTCTGCGCCTCTTCAGAAATTGCTACAATTGAGCCATCATTTAATACGTAGTCAATCATGTTATCTGCTACGCTATCGATCGAGTTAAAAGAACGGATACCCGTTACTACTGGATCGATACTAAACGTCTTTGAAGATGCTAGCTCGACATAAGATTCGATTAGCTTATTAGTCACCTTAATATCGTGGTGTTCTTTAATAAGGTTAGCAATCTTAACATCAGGAATGTCTTCATACAATTCCTTAGCAATCTCTTCTTCAAACTTAATTTGTTTGATGTAGTCTTTCGCTTCGGCGATACTAGTAAGCTGAGTCTCTTTGTAATCTACAAAGACACGTCCGTCTTCCGACAGAGCAATCGCGTGTCCATAACACTCAGATTCTTCTTTGATCTGAGTGCCACAAAGGTTTTCCTTTATGCGTTTAGCGAATTGCTGAAAGTACATTACTCACCGCGCTGTTTGGCATAGTAAGCGGCCAAAGCCATTTGCTTACGTTTTTCCTTAGACTTACCCTCAAACTTTGGATTATCACTCTTAACGAAGTCGCTAATCCAATCACCTGCTGAAGCATCCTTTGAAAGCACTTCGTTGATCTGTGCTTCAACTTCTTCAGCTGTTAATTCTGTTTCTTCTGCAACTGCAGGTTCAGCAGGAGCTTCCTCTGAAGTCTTAAACATGTTTTGTGCTACATCTAAACGGAAGTCGTCAAGACGGCCAGAGATTTTCTCTGCCATAGTAGCATTAAAAGCATTTTCAATTTCGATAGCATCGCCTGCAACGATAGCATTAATTAGGTCTTTTGTACTCATTGTTTATCTCCAGGAGGTTGTCTCTTCATTTGTATTTCTTGTTGTTCATCATTGAATCCAGCCATAGGAGCACTTTGTGCTACTTGTACTTGACCCTGATGGACCGCATAATCTAGCTCCGATTCACGATCACTTGCCTTCTGCTTCTCAATATCTTCAATTTCTTGATCAGTCATTTGCAGAACGTTCTTCTTAACCCACTCGATAGAATAGTATTTACCAACGTACGGGTCAATGTTTTGCAGAGCAGCTAAGCGGCTTTGCAGAATTTCGTTATCCTTAAGTTCGCTAAAGTAGTTATCACGCATGAAGTCAAAGCGGATATCTTGATGGAACTCATCCCAGTCTTCTTGAGTAATAACACCTTTAAGAAGAAGCTGAACACGTAGAGTGTCAAGGAATAGTTGAGCGAACTTGCTGCGGATACGCTGGATGAACTTATTAAACTTAATTTCATCACGGCTGATTTCAGTTGAGCGGCCAAGGTTAAAACCAGTCTCTGGCTTTAGGCGACTCATTGGAACGTTCAGTGCTTGATATAATTTATCTTGGAAATATACGATGTCTTCGATCTGACCAAGAGTCTGACCGCCAGGAAGTGTAGTAATTTCGGTACCCTTACCGCCTTCACGGCGAGGCATCCAAAAGTCTTCCATCATCGATAGGTGTTTACGATCGTCTCGTACTTCACCAGTAGTTGCATCATATACAACTTTATTTCTGAACTTATTCATCAAGTCATTGACGTATTGTTCAGCTTTGATCTTTGGTAGGTTACCAACGTCAACGTAGAAAATGCGGCGCTCTGGTGCGCGGCTGATACGATAGATGACTAATGCGTCTTCCATCATTTTCAATTGGTTCACAATCTTAATAGCTTTGTGAAGATGACCAATTGTCATTTGAGTGTTTGCATCCACCAAGCCTGATGGTGTATACACTACTGCATCAAGCGGAAGCTTGATACCTTGAATAGATGCCTCGGTAATGCCTTTATCGTTATAGAGATAGTACTCTTCAATATCCTTAACGATTTCAACACCCTTGGCGTTTTTTTCCTTCTTAACGTTCTTGATCTTACGGATTTTACGTGGATCAATAGGACGTAGTTCTACAATACCCTTCTTCGGGTTTGCTTCATCTACTAATAGATGAAAATAGACGCGGCCGTCGATATACCAATTACGGAAAATATCATGACCGCGATCTGAGAACTCTAGAAGTTTAAGTACGTTCTTAAATTCATCAGTGATTTTAGTTTTGATGCCAGCTGAAAGCTTAACATCATCAAGGTTAATAGTCAATGGAGCCTTGTCTTCTTCAGAGACAATAGACTCATTGATAATATCGTCGATCGCAGTATCACAATCGGCGTATTGTGCAATTTCACGATAGCGACGGATGAGGTCGTTCTCGTTTTTAATGCGAGCTTCTAGCTCCATTACTTGCGCATAGTACCCTGCCGCAGCAGACGTAACGATAGTAGACCCGTCGTCATTGTACGGGGCTACTACCGAAGGCTGCTGCACTTCTTTCTTGCGGCTTATTTCAAGACCAAAAATCTGCATTATATAAGAACCCTTAAATTATTATAGACCGCCGATTGGGAACGAGCCGATTGGTGTATCAACAGAAGCGTTAACACCAAAGCCAGAACCTTCAGCAGTATTAGACATCCAATAGTTGTACTGGAATGTTACATCAAAAGTTTCGATTGTATTTGCTTGATCAAAGTCTAGAGCGATAGCGCCAACTTCGATTGGGTAAGCATCAATAAATTTATACGTCTTAACGATAGCACCGTTACGGTCGAGTTGATGAACTTGCAAGTCAACTTGATAATCACGTGGGTTAACACGTCCGTTTGTGCTCGATAAGTTTTGGATACCATTAGACCATTGTTCCATAGCGTTACGGATGCCGAAGTCGACATCGTTATAGATGGAAACAGTCCAAGGTGCAAATGTACGTTCACCAGCAATATTAACTGCACGGCCACGATATTGTAGAGGGATATTCTCAATAGTCGAAGCAGGTAGTTGAGCAGCCTTACACATAAATTGTGCACGAAGACCAACAACCGGACCAGCAGTCACATATGATGGGAACGATAACTCAACACGGAACTGGTTAGCGCGAGCGCCACCGCCGATAAGCTGAGCTTTAAAATCGCTAATGTTTGCCATTTAATGACTCCTTGTTTATTCTTAAATATTTATAAGCCGGAGGGGCGAACCCCTCCAACTAATTAAGCACCGATTTCTTCGAAGCTTACTGAAGAGCGAGCTGCGATGAAGTTCAGGGTGATGAAGTTGATAGAACGAGCTGGTTTGATGAAGATATCAGCAACGAATTCGTTACGATCGATAACTTCACCAGTGTTGTTACCTTCGTCACACTTAACTAGGAACTCAGTAACACCACGGCGACCTTGAACGTCACGTAGGAACGGCTCTACCAAGTTCTTGAACTGGGCACGAGTGAAACCATCGTTGAACTCAAACAATTGGTACTTAGCAGCAGTAGCGATAGCTTTTTCCAACACGATGAACAAACGACGCACGTTGATACGATCAAACGCAGATGGCTTAGCCAATAGAGTCTTATCGCCGAACAACACAGTACCTTGTCCTGGGAATGTAACAACTGGGTTAATACCGTTCTTGTACAATTCGTCACGATCAGTCTTGTTAGGATTGATTGCCAACTTAACCACGTTCTTAACTTGACCACGGTTTAGACCACCTGGAGAGAACCATGGGTCATTAGTGTAGTCAGTGCGAGCGCATAGACCAGCAGTGTCACCGTTTAGTGGAACCCAACGGTACTTGTCGTTGTAACGGTCGTATTGGTACTTGAAGCCAGAGTCAAGCACAGCGTAAGAGCTAGATGGCAATGCGTTACGGTAAGCAACGATTTCAGTAGTAGCATCAGAACCAGCACCGATGATAATATCACCAGAAGTAGTATTTTGTGGAGATGCAAACACAACGCAGTCTAGACGTTCTTCAGCAACGTTGTTGATAACGTAAGAAGCAACACCAGCAGAAACTTTACCTAGTGGCAACAAGCTAATGTCGTATTGACCATCGTCACGGTAGATATCCCATGCAGTTTGCAATTGACCATCAGTCAAAGAAAGAGCATCAACACCACCAATTAGAGAACGAGCAACAGCAGTAGAAGCAGTCTTGAAAGTAGAACCAGCAGCTTGAGTACCCCATGCAGCACCAGTAGAAACTAGAACAGGTTGGTCCATCCACCACACGTACTTAGACTGAGAGTTAACAACATCTTTGTAGTAGTTGTTTGCACCATCAGTTTTCTTAGCATCAGATGCCTTAGAAACGAAAGCGAACTTTTCTAGAACAGCGTTTTGTGTACCAGTCCATGCGCCATCTTCGTCGATGATGATAACGTGTAGTTCGTCAGCAGAACCACCAACAGAAGCAGCGTAAGCAGAAGTTCCTGGAGCAGAGTCAAACTCAGCTTTGTATGTCCAAGTAGCGAAAGATGCGCTATCAGCGATAGAAACTTTTAGAGAGTTACCCAATGCGCCTGGATATTTTGCAGCGAACTCACCAACAAGACCAGCACCGTCAACATAATTGTCTTGGTATGATTGTAGGTTGTTGATTTTGATACCAGCACCAGCAGAAACTGTAGCAGTCGCTGCAACACCAGTACCACCACCGCCAGTGAATGTCACTGTTGGAGCAGCA
>ERZ1034361.946-NODE-946-length-16883-cov-4.094728_pt1 | contig 16883 bp, 17 predicted proteins | sample MGYA00520617_ERZ1034361 | MGnify/ENA primary metagenome ERZ1034361 (study PRJEB33736, sample SAMEA104284507) | Azolla filiculoides | biome: Urban; feature: Water surface; material: Ditch water | place: Netherlands | collected 2015-10-28 | depth 0-0.1 m ... | reverse complement strand
ATCTTGCCGCCACCAAATAGACCAGCAAGTTGATTGCCTAATTGGCTGCGTGTGCGAGATAGCCCTTGTTTTAAGCGTTCCGTCCAAGAGGCCGGCGCCACTTTTTCAGGGGCTTCTGCCGCACTTGGTGTTTTGTCTTTTTTGAAAAAATCGAACATGAATTTGAGACTAAATGAGTTGTTGCTATTTTAGTCTCAAACCCCTTTCAGTGCTACGATTGATAAGTTTTTAGGTGAACTTTGAATTTAGCCTGCGTTTTATGCGACTATTGAGGAGTGACTGAAAATGAGTTTAAAGGATTCAATGATGCAGAAACATGCTAGAGATATTACGCGGACGATGTTGGTTGTGATTTTTGTTGCCTTACTTGGCGCGCTAAGTCTGTGGGTGATGCATCCGTTTTTGTTGGCAATTGTCTGGGCTGCGATGTTGGTGATAGCAACATGGCCAATGATGTTGTGGGTAGAACGAAAACTAAATAACAATCGAATTTATGCGACCATCAGTATGGTAGTTTTTTTACTACTGATTATTATTTTGCCTTCCATGTTGGCAATTGAAGTCTTAGTTGAGCATATTCATGAAATCGCTGATTTTCCAAGTCGGCTTGAGCATCTGTCTCTCAACCCATTGCCTGATTGGGTTCAATCTATTCCGTTAATAGGACGTCATATTTCAGAGCAGTGGCAATTGCTTGCGTCGAAGGGCTTGTCAGGACAGCTTGCACCATACTCTGGCGAGTTGGCTCGTTGGTTCCTTAAACAGCTGGGCAATATTAGTCTGTTATTTCTGAATTTTATTTTAGTTATTTTTATTGCTGCGACTTTATATCTATCAGGCGAAAAATTCGCTTTCAATATCACACGTTTTGCTGGAAGGTTGGCTGGTGAACGAGGTGAGGGTGCAGTCTTATTAGCTGCGCAAGCAATTCGCGCTGTCGCGCTTGGCGTCATTGTGACTGCATTGGTTCAAGCAGTTTTAGGCGGAGTTGGCTTACTCATTGCAGGGCTCTCTTTTGTTGGCTTGAGTACGTTGCTGATGTTTGTGTTGAGTGTTGCACAAATAGGTGCTGCGCCCGTTATAGCAATTGCTGCTGGTATTTTATTTATGCAAGGGCAAAGCGAGTGGGGATTTTTTATGGTGGCATGGACAATCTTTGTTGGAACGATTGATAACGTTGTTCGACCAATATTTATTCAACATGCGGCACATCTACCATTGTTATTGGTATTTGCAGGTGTTGTTGGCGGGATGTTGAGTTTTGGGATTGTTGGATTGTTCATTGGGCCAACCATATTGGCGGTTACTTACACACTATTAAAATCATGGATTCATGACGAAGGTGCAGAATTTATCTCGTAGCTTTACTTCAATCATATTCTTTTTAGAACTTAAATCAGAATATCTCTGTCAGATAAAAGTAAGTTTGGTTTGTATGTCATTGCTTAAGCGTTTGCTTAGGCCATCATTAGAATTTAGGAGAGTTAGTTTGAAGACATTTAAATGGTGGGCGTTTCTTGCATTTTTTCCGATGCTGGCAAGTGCAGAAACCAAAGAATTTAAATTAGAAAACGGTCTTAAAATTGTTGTGCAAGAGGATCATAGATCTCCTGTAGTGGTGTCTCAAGTTTGGTACCGTGCAGGTAGTTTAGATGAGGTCAATGGTAAAACAGGGGTAGCTCACGTACTTGAACATATGATGTTTAAGGGCACTAAAGAAATTAAAGCTGGTCAATTTTCACGTTTGGTGGCTGCTGCAGGCGGCAAAGAAAACGCTTTTACTTCTCAGGATTACACAACCTATTTCCAACAGTTAGAAAAATCCCAATTACCGCTATCTATTAAATTGGAAGCGGATCGTATGGTGAACTTAAATCTAACGGATGAAGAGTTTGCTAAAGAAATTAAAGTGGTGATGGAAGAGCGTCGCTGGCGCACAGAAGATAAACCGCAGTCCAAAGTGAATGAGCAGTTTAAGTCTACAATCTATCACGTCCACCCATATAGCAGACCAATCGTTGGCTGGATGAATGATTTAGAGAATATGACAGCTGAAGATGCGCGTGAGTGGTACAAAAAATGGTATGCGCCAAATAACGCGACTTTAGTGGTGGTTGGCGATGTAAAAGCTGAGGAAGTGCTTAAGTTAGCTAAGCAATATTTTGGACCACTAAAAGCACGTAGTTTGCCTGATAGAAAACCTCAGGTTGAGCCCGCACAAACTGGTGAACGCCGTGTTGTAGTAAAAGCGCAAGCTAAGTTACCTTACGTGTTGATGGGTTTTCATGTGCCGCCACTTAATGATGCAGACAAAGATGTTGACCCATATGCACTTGAGATTTTGGCAGGGGTTCTCAATGGAAATGCTTCAGCACGTTTAAATCAAAACTTAGTCAGACAGTCTCAAATCGCTGTGGATGTTGATGCCGGGTATGACATGATTCAACGCGGTAGAGAAACTATTTTTGTTTTAGATGGCACGCCTTCAGAAGGTAAGACTGCCGCAGAACTTGAAGCTGCCATTTTGCAAGAAGTCGAAAAAATTAAGACGTCTGGCATTACTGAAGAAGAGTTGTTGAGAGTAAAAGCTCAAGTGATTGCAGCGGATGTCTATCAACGCGATTCGATGTTTTATCAAGCGATGCAAATTGGTCAGTTAGAAACAACAGGATTTTCTTGGAAGATTTTGCAAAGTTACCCAGCAAAGTTGCAAGCCGTTACTGCTGAACAGGTTCAAGCGGTCGCCAAGAAGTATTTTGTAAAAGACAATATGACGGTTGCAACCCTTGATCCACAACCGATTACAGATACAACACCGAAAGGAAAGCCACATGTTCACTAATTCGCTTATTCGTGGCTTATGTTTAAGTATTATTACTTTAGCAATTACTACTTCAGCACAAGCTGGTTTAAATATTCAGCAGTGGAAAACGAGTCACGGCTCCGAAGTCTATTTTGTTGAGAATCATGATTTACCGATTGTTGATGTCAGTACTAATTTTTATGCGGGTAGTGCGCGTGATGAGAAAGCTAAATCCGGCTTGGCGGGCATTACACGCTATATGATGACGCTTGGTGCTGGCGGGCTGACTGATCAAGACATCTCTAAACAAATGGCAGATATTGGAGCCAATTTGGGCGGCAGTTTAGATGCTGATCGAGCCAGCTTTAAATTACGTACTTTGAGTAGCAGTCGAGAGCAAACTAAGGCTTTAGAAATTTATACTAAGATTTTACAAAAACCTGATTTTCCCGATGCCGTTTTGTCTAGAGAGAAGTCACGCATCATTGCAGGTTTAAAGGAGTCTGCGACTCAGCCAGAAAGTATTTCAAGTAAGGCTTTTGCTAAAGCGTTGTTTGGTAATCATCCTTATGCTTTAGATGAAGATGGTGAGGTTGATACGGTGACGGCGATTGGGCGTGAAGATTTGCAGAAGTTTTATACGCAGCATTACGGTGCGCAAGGTGCGGTTATTGCCTTAATGGGTGATATGAGTCGTGCCGAAGCTGAGCGAATTGCTGAAAGCATCTCCGCTGGCTTGCCTAAAACTGCATTGCCTCCTGCATTACCTGCTGTCACTTATCCAACTAGCGCGAGTGAGCAACGTATTGCTCATCCGGCTACGCAAGCGCACATATTGCTTGGCTATCCTGGAATCAAGCGTGGTGATGTTGATTTCTTCCCGCTTTATGTTGGTAACTATATTTTAGGTGGCGGTGGATTCGTTTCTCGATTAACAGAAGAAGTGAGAGAGAAACGTGGCTTGGTTTACAGTGTGTATAGCTACTTTATGCCGACAGCTGAAATTGGCCAGTTTCAAGTAGGCCTCCAAACTAAGCGTGAGCAGGCTGATGAAGCTCTAAAATTAGTGCGTGAGACGCTTAATAAGTTTGTTGCTGGCGGTGTGACTGAGGCAGAATTAAAAGCGGCTAAGCAAAATATCGTAGGTGGGTTTCCAATGCGTATTGATAGTAATGCCAAAATCTTGGATTACTTGGCGATGATTGGCTTTTATAAATTACCCCTGACTTACTTGGATACTTTTAATGATGAAGTGAGCAAGGTGACGACTGCGCAAATTAAAGATGCCTTTAATCGTCGTATTAAAACCGACAAGATGGTGACTGTAATTGTGGGTGCTGACGAGGCTAAACAATAGATGGCTGTGGGCAAAGCAAATAATACGGTACGTATTAGTGCTGGCGAGTGGCGCAGTCGTTTATTGAAATTTCCCGATGTGGATGGACTGCGTCCAACGCCTGATCGTGTAAGGCAAACCGTTTTTAACTGGCTAGGGCAGGAGTTGCATGGCTTAGTTTGTTTGGATTTGTTCGCAGGTACTGGGGTAATGGGTTTTGAGGCGCTGTCTCGTGGTGCCAAAAAAGCCGTGATGGTTGAGAAATCCAGATCTGCTTACCAAGCCTTGACGGATAACAAGCTAGCTTTGAAGACTGAAAATGCTCAGATAGTAAATGCGGATGCGTTGCAGTTCTTAGCTAATAATTCTTTACTTTTTGATGTTGTATTTCTAGACCCTCCCTATCAACAAGGCTGGCTGGATAAAGCGCTCCCAGTACTTCATCAGCATTTATCAGAAGACGGTTTGGTTTATGTTGAGGCAGAGTACGCCTTAGTTGATACGCCTGATTGGAAAGTTTTAAAGCAAGGTAAAGCAGGAAACGTGTTTTACCATCTTCTATCGCCTGTTAGAATTGCTGACATCGCTTAATCATTGAATTAAGTGCTTCAGTTTATTTGAGGTGACGCCGTGCAAAAAAATTTAAAAGTGGTATATCCAGGCACTTTCGATCCTATTACTAAAGGGCATGAAGATATTATTCGTCGTGCTGCTGGTCTATTTTCGGAAGTTATCGTTGGCGTCGCTAAGAATCCAGGCAAACAACCATTCTTTGATTTGGATGAGCGCGTCGAGATGGCTAGCCGAGTCCTGAAAGATTGCCCGAATGTTAAGGTGATCGGTTTTGCTGGGCTATTAATGCAGTTTGTACAAGACCAAGGTGCAGTGATTGTTATCCGTGGTTTGCGAGCAGCTTCTGATTTCGAATACGAATTCCAATTGGCAGGCATGAATAGAAAATTATTCCCACAAGTCGAGTCTGTATTTTTAACGCCGGCTGAACAATACATGTTTATTTCCTCTTCCTTGGTTCGTGAAGTGGCTGTGTTAGGTGGTGATGTCTCTCAATTCGTTTCACCTTATATTCAAGAACAAATTACTGCCAAAATTAAGAAGTCAGTTTGAGTGGAAAGTATTAAAGGTTTTATATGGCGTTAATGATTACCGATGAATGCATTAATTGTGATGTCTGTGAACCAGAGTGTCCGAATGGTGCAATTTATCAGGGCGAGTCGATTTATGAAATTGATCCCAATTTATGTACGGAATGTGTTGGCCATTATGATAAGCCGCAGTGTCAAAAAGTCTGTCCGATTGATTGCATTCCGTTTAATCCTGATATGGTTGAGAGCAAAGAACAGTTGCAAGAGAAGTATCAGCGCCTGATGGCTGCTAAATAGTATTTATTTTGAAAGGAAATCATCATGCGTATGCTGCATACGATGTTACGTGTAGGTAATTTAGAAAAGTCGATTAAGTTTTATACCGAAATTTTAGGTATGAAAGTCTTGCGTCAACATGACTTTCCAGATGGTAAATTCACATTGGCTTTTGTGGGCTATGGGGACGAAAAAGATCATACGGTTTTAGAGCTCACCTATAACTATGGCGTGGAAAGCTATGACATGGGTAAGGCTTATGGCCATGTGGCGATTGAAGTTGATGATGCTTATGCAACTTGTGAGCAAGTGAAAAAAGCAGGCGGTAAAGTGGTGCGTGAGGCTGGTCCGATGATGCACGGCACGACAGTGATAGCCTTTGTTGAAGACCCAGATGGCTATAAAGTCGAGTTTATTCAAAAAGGAACGTTTTAAGTCTTTAATCTTCAATGAATAAAAAAGCCCAGAAAATCTCTGGGCTTTTTTATTACTATTTTCAAATGAAAACGATTACTCGAAAAAGTCTTTTACTTTATCTAAAAAGCCTTTTGCACGTGGACTATGTTTACCAGAGTCTTTTTGATTAATCTCTTCTAGTTCACGTAACAACTCGCGTTGTTTTTCATTAAGTTTTACTGGTGTTTCAACCACAACGTGGCACATTAAATCGCCATGCTCGTTGCTGCGTAGGGGTTTAATCCCTTTGCCGCGTAGACGGAAAGTTGCGCCAGTTTGCGTTTCTGCTGGGATTTTCATCTTGGCATGACCGTCTAGCGTTGGGATCTCAATCTCGCCACCAAGTGCTGCAACAGTAAAGCTGATTGGCATTTCACAATGCAAGTTACCGCCTTCACGTTGGAAAATGTCATGTTCTTTTAAATGAACAACTACGTACAAGTCGCCGGTTGGTCCACCGTTAACACCAGCTTCACCTTCGCCTGATAAACGAATGCGATCACCTTCATCCACACCGGCTGGAATTTTGACTGAGAGTGTTTTATGTTGTTTTACACGGCCATCACCATGGCAGGTTGGGCAAGGGTCTTTGACCATTTGGCCGCCGCCATGACATTTAGGACAAGTCTGCTGAACTGAGAAGAAGCCTTGTTGCATACGCACTTGTCCATGCCCATTACAGGTTGTACATGTCACAGGGGATGTACCTGGGCGTGCGCCTGAGCCATGGCAGGTTTCACAACTCGACATCACAGGGATGCGAATTTTGGTTTCTGTGCCACGTGCTGCTTCTTCCAGTGAGATTTCCATGTTGTAGCGTAAGTCGGCACCACGGTAAACATTTGAACGGCGACCACCACCGCCACCTCCAAAGATGTCACCAAAAATATCACCAAAAGCATCACTGAAGTTGCCAAAGCCAGCACCGCCAGGACCAGGGCCTGCACTTGGATCTACGCCGGCATGGCCGTATTGGTCATAGGCTGCACGTTTTTGTGCGTCAGAGAGCATCTCGTAAGCTTCTTTTGCTTCTTTAAAGCTTTCCTCTGCCTTTGGATTATCTGGATTGCGGTCAGGGTGATACTTCATCGCAAGCTTGCGATAAGATTTCTTAATTTCTTCTTCTGAGGCATCACGATTGACGCCTAAGATTTCGTAATAATCACGTTTTGCCATTTAATTATCGCTTTATGTTTTGAGCTAAAAATGCAAGAAAGCACACCTAGATTTTCGCTAAGGTGTGCTTTTCTTTACTGATTAAGAAACATTATTTCTTATCAGATTTTACTTCTTCAAATTCTGCATCCACGACTTCTGCGTCTACAGTTTTTTCACCTTGAGGCTGCGCTTCACCAGCAGCTTGTGCTGCTTGTTGTTCAGCATAAACTTTTTCGCCTAGTTTTTGAGAAGCTTCCATTAAAGCATTGGTTTTTGCTTCAATCGTTTCTTTGTCGCCTTCTTTCAATACGTCTTCAACGTCTTTGATTGCGGCTTCAATTTTCTCTTTTTCATCAGCTTCTAGTTTATCGCCATGCTCAGTCAGTGATTTCTTCACGCTATGAATCATGCCATCTGCAGCGTTACGTGCATCAACGAGTTCGCGTAATGCTTTATCTTCGTCAGCATGCGCAGCTGCATCTTCTTCCATGCGTTTAATTTCTTCTTCAGACAAGCCTGAGTTTGCCTTAATCGTGATTTTGTTCTCTTTGCCAGTTGCTTTATCTTTTGCAGAAACATGCAAGATACCGTTGGCATCAATATCAAAAGTCACTTCAATTTGTGGCATGCCACGTGGTGCTGGAGGAATATCGCTTAAGTTAAATTGACCTAAGCTCTTATTGCCGGCAGCCATTTCGCGTTCACCTTGCAACACTTGAATGGTCACTGCATTTTGGTTGTCTTCAGCCGTTGAGAACACTTGTGATGCCTTAGTTGGAATCGTTGTATTCTTTTTAATGAGCTTGGTCATTACACCGCCCATTGTTTCAATACCTAGTGACAATGGAGATACGTCTAGCAACAACACGTCTTTTACATCGCCTTGTAGCACGCCGCCTTGAATTGCTGCGCCAACAGCCACAGCTTCGTCAGGGTTTACGTCTTTACGTGCTTCTTTGCCGAAAATCTCTTTTACTTTTTCTTGTACTTTTGGCATACGGCTTTGACCGCCCACCAAAATTACATCACCGATTTCATCAATGCTTACGCCAGCATCTTTCAATGCTGTGCGGCATGGAGCAATCGTACGTTCAATCAAATCTTCAACTAAAGATTCGAACTTAGTACGTGTAATTTTCACGACCAAGTGTTTAGGACCGCTTGCATCTGCAGTGATGTAAGGCAAGTTCACTTCAGTTTGTTGCGCTGAAGATAATTCAATCTTCGCTTTTTCAGCCGCTTCTTTTAGACGTTGCTTAGCAAGCAAGTCGTTACGTAAATCGAGACCATTTTCTTTCTTGAATTCATCAGCCAAGAAATCAATCATGCGATTGTCAAAGTCTTCACCACCAAGGAAAGTGTCACCGTTGGTTGAAAGTACTTCGAATTGATGTTCGCCATCAATGCTTGAAATCTCAATAATTGAAACGTCAAATGTACCGCCACCCAAGTCATAAACTGCAATCTTACGATCGCCTTCTTGTTTATCTAAGCCGAATGCCAATGCCGCTGCAGTTGGTTCGTTGATGATACGTTTCACTTCTAAACCAGCGATACGGCCAGCATCTTTAGTTGCTTGACGTTGGCTGTCGTTGAAGTAAGCAGGTACCGTAATCACAGCTTCTGTGACTTCTTCGCCAAGGTAATCTTCCGCAGTTTTTTTCATCTTGCGCAAAACTTCAGCAGAGATTTGTGGTGGTGCCATTTTGTTGCCACGCACTTCTACCCATGCATCGCCGTTGTCAGCTTTAGCAATGGTGTAAGGCATTAAGTTGATGTCTTTTTGAACTTCTTTTTCGTCAAAACGGCGACCAATTAAACGCTTTACAGCAAACAAAGTGTTTTTAGGGTTGGTCACGGCTTGGCGCTTAGCTGGCGCGCCAGTTAAGATTTCGCCGTCATCTTGGTAAGCGATGATAGATGGTGTAGTGCGGCCGCCTTCAGCATTTTCAATTACGCGTGGTTTGCCGCCTTCCATTACGGCAACGCAAGAGTTGGTGGTGCCTAAGTCAATACCGATAATTTTACCCATGAGATATTCCTCTTTAATAAATTAATGTTTAATTCAAAAATTCGATGTTTTGTTAATGGGGACGATTTTTAATCGTTCAAGCCCCAACTGTATTTATTCTTTTGCTTTAACGACCATGACCAATGCTGGACGTAGTACGCGCTCATTAAGGGTGTAACCTTTTTGTAAAACGCTATGTACCGTGTTTGGTTCGCCTTCTGCTTCAATTGCACTAATGGCTTGATGTTTGTTAGGGTCGAATTTTTCGCCCACTGGATTAACTTCAGCGATATTGAATTTTTCAAATACGCCAAGTAACTGCTTTGCCGTCAATTCAACGCCGTCTTTATAGCTTTCAACTGTTGCATTAGCTACATTTAATGCAGCATCCAAACTATCTTTGACTGCGAGTAATTCCCCAGAAAATTTTTCCAACGCAAATTTACGTGCTTTATCAATATCTTCAATGGTACGGCGGCGAATATTTTCACCTTCAGCTTTTACATAGAGCACAGCAGCTTTTTGTTCTTCTAACTGCGCTTCTAGCTCTGCGATACGTTGTTCTGGTGTTTGTGCTTGATCAACTTCAGCTTGTTGATTTTCTGACGCTTGAATCTCTTCAGGCTGTTGATCTTGTTGATTTTCTTGCATGTATTTCCCCGGTTCATTAATCACACTGCAACCAATGTGGGGATAGGCTTTGCGATTTCAAGCCCTAAAATGAATTTTTTTTACAAAAAAGATTGGAGTGCTGTTAATACGTCTTGAACACTAGGGATTTGATTCTTGTTGCCTAAATTAATGGCTGGCGCATTTTTGCCTGCGAGTACGCCAGTGAGAGCGGGGTCAGTGTCCGTGTAAATCGCAATGGTTGGAACACCTAAGGCGACAGCTAGGTGAGATAAGCCCGTATCTACGCCAATCGCATATTTTGCATCACTGATCACACCCGCCAATTCACCAATAGAGAGCTTGGGAAGCACGGTTGCATTGTTTAGGGTGTTGGCGATAGTCATGGCTCGTTGATGCTCAGCTTCGCTAGCCCAAGGTAAAACCAGATGCATTTTTTGTTTGGCAAGTGCTTGTCCTAAGGCAATCCAATGTTCAGTTGGCCATAGTTTACTGTCGCGACTGGTGCCGTGAAGTCCAATCACGTAAGCTTGGGCTAGCTTAATGGCTGGGGTTTTTAAGGCTTTAATGCTGTACTCTGGAATATCACTCGGTGATTGATAGTTTAGGCTTGCGGCTGCTAAATAACGATTGCGACTCACGGCGTGAAGCTTGCGTGAAACCGAGTGCCGAATATTATAAAAAAGACTAGCTAGCGGTTCGCGGATCGAGTTTTTGTCATAGCCATGTTTCTCGCCTCGGCTCATTGATGCGATTAGCCCGCTTTTGAGTAAGCCTTGTGTGTCTAAAACAAGGTCATATTGTTCTTGGCGCATGCTTCGTCTGAAGGCAAAAATTTCTTGCCATGTTTTTTTACTTAATAGGTTTTTGCGCCAACGCCTTACGGCCACTGTGATGACTTTATTAACATTGGGATGTAATCGTGGAATGTCAGCAAAACTCTCTTCCACAATCCAATCAATTTTGATATCTGGATAATGGGTTCGAAGGTCATGAATAATCGGAAGATTATGAATGACGTCACCGAGTGAAGAAGTTTTAACGATAAGCAATTTCAGCATAGGCGCAATTTTCGCATACAATTTAGCTTTGTCACGTTTAAGAATGTCATTTTGAAGTTTGCTTTCCTTATTTTTAAGTATTTTCCATACGGTGGTGTGCAGCGTGACATGCTTCGCATTGCGGAGGACTGCGTTAGTCAAGGGCATGAAGTTACGATATACACTGGTCAGTGGCGTGGTGATAAACCCAAAGGCAAGATTAATGTGGAAATATTGCCGAGCAAAGGATTGTTGAATCATCAACGCCATCAGTCGCTGATCGAAGCGATGCATGAAGCCATTCAAAAAGACCCTGTTGACTTGGTCGTTGGATTTAATCGCATGCCCAATCTTGATGTTTATTTTGCGGCAGATCCTTGTTTCTTGGCGCGTGCTTTTGAAGAAAAGAATTGTTTGTATCGATTAACGAGTCGGTATCGTTTTTTTAGGGATTGCGAAAAGTCCGTGTTTGGCACACAAACTGATTGTCAGATTTTGAGCTTAACTCAACGTGATCAGTCGGTGTTCCAGCATTGGTACCAAACGCCATCCAATCGTTTTCATATGATTCCCCCTAATATACCTGTGGATAAGTTTGCAGGGAAAAAGCAAGCGCAATGCCGTACCTATTTGAGAGCGCAATTTGGATTGCCTAGTGCTGCAAATGTAATTTTAACAGTTGGTTCAGCTTATCTTAGAAAAGGGGTTGATCGCGCTGTTGTCGCTTTATCATCTTTGCCTGAAGCTCTTAGAAAAAATACTTGGTTGATTGCAATAGGGGAGCATGAATCTGGGGGTCGTTTTTTACAAGATGCTAAGAAATTAGGCGTGGCTGATCAATGTATATTGGCTGGAGGCCGTTCAGATGTGGCTGAATTGATGTTGGGTGCTGATCTGCTGGCGCATCCAGCAAGGTCTGAATTGGCTGGTTTGGTGATTATTGAAGGAATGACAGCAGGGTTGCCCGTTCTAGTAACAGACATTTGTGGTTATGCGCATCATGTGAAAGACGCTAATGCAGGTGTTTTAGTTGGGACGCCGTTTAAGCAGTCTGCATTAAATAGCGCACTCTTTGAAATGCTCACAACATCCTCGGATGGCTGGTCTAAAAACGCACTTAAATACACCACCAAGTTAATGCATTCAAATCCGCCTCAGTTTGAAGCGAGCTTTTTAATCGCCACTGCGAAGAAGAAGTCTAAAAAGTACGAGGTGATTTGATGCAAGATATTTTTGAAACAACGGAGTTTATTAAAAACATTAAACCTTATTTAAAAGCAGGCAATGTTTTTAACACCATTATGACGATGCAGGGTCGTGTATTCCGCTCTGTTAAAGGCCGTAAAACTTTGCAGATTGAGCTTAGCGGGAATCGTTATTTTATTAAGCAGCATTTTGGGGTGGGTTGGGCAGAGATTTTAAAAAATCTAATCGTATTTAGAAAACCAATCATTAGTGCCAAGACCGAAAAAGAGGCGATAGAGGCACTAGATCAAATTGGTATTGCTACAACACCACTTGTTGGATTTGGTGAGCAAGGTGTTAATCCGGCAAATAAGCAGTCTTTTTTAATCACACGTGATTTAGGTAATATTGTTTCGCTTGAAGACTTTTGTCGTGATTGGAAAGAGCATCCGCCAAGCAATCAGTTGAGGCAGCAGATTGTTATTTCTGTTGCGACACTTGCCAAGAAACTTCACCAGGCTGGCTTAATCCATCGGGACTTTTATCTATGTCATTTGTGTTTAGATGGGGATTTATTGCAAAAGGGTGAGATTAAGCTTTATTTGATTGATTTGCATCGCATGCTGATGAATCAATCTGTTGGTGGAAAAGGCACCATGAAAGATATCGCTGCTTTGTATTTTTCAGCGATGGATGTTGCTTTGAGCCCCGAAGATATTGAGTTGTTTAAACAAAATTATTGTCAGGACTTGCCAGTTAAGTTTTGGACGGATGTTCAGCGTAGAGCGGATAAGCTTTATGTGAAATTCCATAGCGCTAAATTTCAACAAAGACTACAAGTTGAAAAATCAGCGCTTGAGCCTTAATCCTGCTTTAGTGATTGTTTTTTTAGCAATCGCCCTCTGACTTTGTAGCGAGGATAGCTCCATAAGTATTGCGTTGGTTGCTGAGCAATTTGAGTCTCAATGGCTTTATTTAAAAGAGCAGGGGTTGCAATGGCCCCATCTGCAAGTGCTGTCAAATGGATATTGAATCCTTCACCATTTTGCAAGCGTTCCCCAAAAGCCATGATCACTGTAGCTCCTGTCTTTTCTGCTAATTTGCTAGCCAGTGACATGGTGTAGGCTGGCTTTCCAAAAAAAGGCGCCCATTCCCCTTCACCTTTGCCTGGTATTTGGTCAGGTAATATTCCTATCGCTTCACCACGTTTCAATGCCTGAATAAGTAAACGCACGCCCTGCATATTCGCTGGTGCTAGATTGATTTTTTGATTGGTTCTGCCAGATTCCGTCAGTGCATGAAGCCAACGCATTTTTGGTCTGCGAAAAAGTACGGTAATCGGATGTTGAGCGCCATAAAATTTAGATGTAATTTCAAAGCAGCCCATATGGGGAGTTAGAAAGATAATCCCTTTTTTCTTACTAAGTGCCTCCTCAACAAGATGCCAGTTTTTACATTCCTTTACCCATTTTAATGTTGAACTGTCTTCTTTTTGCCATATCGCAAGACTCTCTAGGTAGGACTTCCCACTTTCTAATAAATTAGACTTCGTAAATGACTTGATATCTTGATTTTTGGGTAACAAGCCACTTTGCTGAATATTTTCTTTAATATTTTTTTTAGATTCTGGCATGAGCACATACATAATGTAGCCAATCCATCGGCCAATTCTATGAATTGCTGGCAGTGATAGCACCGTTAATGGTTTTAGTAGAAATTTAAACATGATGCAAATCATAACATAGCGCTTACTTAAGCCTAAGTCAGCACAATAGATTAGCTGATATAATTCAAGAAAGCAGCGGCAGCTGCTAACTTGTAAACTTCAATGAAAACAATGACAACCCTATTTCTTTCAGCTCGATATCAGTCTGCATTATCAAGTCATCAGTTTGATGATTTTGAATCGATTTGGGCTTCTGAGATTAAATGGTTTGAAGAGCCCAATCAACGTCGCGGCGGTTGGAGCGGTGTTGGGCGGATTGAGTTAAGCCGAGGCCCTGCGAGTTTGTTAAGTGTGTTTGTTAAAAAACAACAGAATCATGGTCGATTAACTTGGAGACACCCTGTTAAGGGTGAGCCTACTTTTAGGCGTGAATTTCAACGTTTGAAGTTTCTGGAGTTGAATCACTTTGCTGCACCGAAAGTCGTTTTTTATGGTGAATCCGGTGTGGATGGAAATCAGCGAGCTATTTTAGTAACTGTGGCGCTTGATGATTTTCAGTCATTTGAAGACGTCTTAAATGGTTGGTGGGTGACGGCAAGCAGGCATCAACAGAATCTCTTAATTGAAAAAATTGCGCTTGAATTGAGGCGTTTTCATGATTTTGGTTTAGTTCATCGAGCGCTGTATCCTAAACATATTTTTATTAAGAATGCTGATCAGAATCCAGAAATTGCTTTGATTGATCTTGAAAAAGCACGATTCAGTTTTTTTGGTGCTTATCGTGCATTTTTTGATTTGGCGGCGCTTAATCGGCATTCTGAGAAATTGCGAGTAAGTCAAAGGCTGTTGTTCTTTATGCGTTACTTAGGTATCGAAAAACTCAGTTGGTTTAATAAGGTTTTATGTCGCTTAATTGCAAAGCGTTCTGCAAGATAATTGATTAATAGAAAATATCACTAATGACTAATATTGTTACTAAACCTAAATTTAGTATTGCAATGGTGAATTACAAAACTTTGGAACTCACTAAAATTGCACTTGAATTATTAAAGAAACATTTTGATAGCGGTGAGCTAGATAGCAATCGTATTGATGTATGGGTGGTTGATAATCACTCTCAAGATGCAAGTACTGAATATTTACGAAGCCTTAATTGGATTCATTTAATTGAGCGTGCTCCAGAGGGTGAGGAAGAAGGTTTCGCTGCGCATGGCAAGGGATTGGATTTGATTCTTGATGCTATTCATACAGATTATTTATTTTTGATTCATACCGATACTTTTATTTATGACCCTAGTGTTTTTGATTGGATGTTGAGTTTTTGTAAGGCAGATTCTAAGGTTGCAGCTGTCGGTTGTTTAGAGCAATTGAATCGTGGCCATTTCAGAACGGTTTGGCGTATTACTTCTCGATTCTTTAAACATTATTCAAGAAGACTCAGGTTATTTTTTGGTATGCAGGCTAGAGATCCTAAACCTTATATGGAACAATACATTAAGAGCTTTTGTGCTTTGTGGGATGTTAAGTTAATGAAGGAAAAAGGCTATTCATTTTTAATGGCTAATCGGATTCCTGGGTATGAGCTGCAAGATCTTTTAAGGCGGACTGGCTATAAAATAAAAACAGTTTCGCCAATGCGTTTGTTTAAATTTTTAGACCATGTAGAGGCTGGTACAGTTGGTTTGCGTGCTGGTTATACCGACTTAAATCGTCGAGTAAAAAGAAAAAAATCTATTCTTAAGAAGTTTGAGGCTTAGCATGGGAATTAATCAGTCAGTGTTGCCGATAGAGACTTCTGACGGTTTTGTTTTGGATGATCAAAAAGCTTTTGATATTGGTCAGGAGTTAATGGGTGACTATGCTTTCGCTGAGCCATATCCGCACATCGCATTAGATAATTTTTTACCTGCTGAAATGGCTGAGAATTTGTTAGCGCATTTTCCAAAAGAAGCTAAATCCCATGACAAGATTTATCAAAAAGGATATGGTGGATTACATAAACGCCAGATCTTTCCTTACGACGGTGATGCCTATATTCGAGGAGCTTTTAGTTTTTTTAATTCAGCCCCTATGCTCAAATTTTTAGAGGGCATTACTAATATTCAAGGGTTGTTGCCAGACCCTTATTTTGCGGGTGGTGGACTGCACGAAACGAGTGCCGGTGGACTTTTGGGCATTCATGCTGATTTCCGTGTTAATGAGAGTCTGCAGTTAATTCGTCGTGTCAATCTTTTGATTTATCTTAATAAAGATTGGAAAGATGAATATGCCGGCAAGCTAGAGCTTTGGGATAAGAAGATGACTAAAAAGGTCAAAGATGTTGCCCCTCTATTTAATCGATGTGTCATCTTTAATACTGACGAAGATAGCTTTCATGGGCACCCTGATCCGCTCACCACGCCTGAGGGTATCACTAGAAAATCGATTGCGCTTTATTACTATACTGCTACGCCAATTAAAAATGATTCTGGAGAGTCTCGTCATACGCTTTATGTGGCTAGGCCAGATGACAGCGCTCAAGTTAAAGCTGACGTGAGGAAACTTGCTAAAAAACGTGAGAAGCGTGCGAAGAAGCTGTTTGATACTTCGGAAAAGAAAACCGTGAAGCATCTTTTAAGTAATATTAAAGAAAAGTTTTTTAGTTAAAGCTCTGATGGTATCTAAACGCAATCAAAGTTCTGAAATCGAAAGTCAACCTTTTCAGGCCGCTAGCTTAAACAAAAACCTAAATGCTTTCGGGTTTTCTACGCCTCAAATTTCATTAGCTAACGGTAGCTTTTTGAAAGTGTTGGAGGTTGTACGAATTGTTCCTGAAAAACGCTTGGTTTGTCGTTGCTTATGGAATGGTGTAAACGTCTACGCCAAAGTTTTTATTGGGCGTTATTCCAAGCGTTATGCCGAAAGAGATGCGGTAGGTGTTAAGTTTTTGAGCCAGTCTGGAATTAAGACACCTGCGCTTCTATTGAATGTTGAGTTGCTTGATTTCTCAGGCCAGGCACTTATTTTTGCTGAAGTGTTTGGCGGAATTAATGCTGAGCAGGCTTATCAAAATAGCTCCGATTTTTATTCGACTGCTAAAAAATTGGTTTCTGAACTAGCTCTGCATCACAATTCCAATCTTATCCAAACAGATCTATATCTTAAGAACTTCCTTGTCGATGGCGATGATATTTACACCTTAGATGGTGATGGAATTCGTCATTATCCAAAGCTGACTAA
>ERZ1034361.945-NODE-945-length-16890-cov-2.712246_pt1 | contig 16890 bp, 19 predicted proteins | sample MGYA00520617_ERZ1034361 | MGnify/ENA primary metagenome ERZ1034361 (study PRJEB33736, sample SAMEA104284507) | Azolla filiculoides | biome: Urban; feature: Water surface; material: Ditch water | place: Netherlands | collected 2015-10-28 | depth 0-0.1 m ... | reverse complement strand
TGACTCGATAGCTCAGTTGGTAGAGCACATCACTTTTAATGATGGGGTCCTGGGTTCGAGCCCCAGTCGGGTCACAAAAGGTTGAGTAATTTATTACTTGACCTTTTCTTTTTTAAGGCCACGTGGAGAAACGGTAGACTTGCCAGCTTGAGGGGCTGGTGCTCGCAAGGGCGTGTGGGTTCAAATCCCACCGTGGTCACTTTAAAGATTTAAAGCCAATTCAATAACAGATGTTATTGAATTGGCTTTTTTGTTTCAACAAAACACATACTAAACTCCAAATAAAAGCGTTAAATAAAGCATTCTTAATAAGTAGCCCTTTTAAATCATCCCCCATGAGACAACTATTGCTTATCGCTCTATTCATAACCGCATCAAACCTTTGGAGTCAAAATCCCATTTCTTTTGAGTATTTTGACAAAGCATTAAAAAAAGCCGAAGCCGGAAATACGAAAGGCGCCATTGCCGATTATACCAATGCCATCAAAAATGATCCATTATTTGGCGAAGCCTATTTAAACAGAGCTTTACTAAAACAAAAAATAGGCGATGTAAAAGGTGCTTTGGCCGATGTAAACATCACTATCAGTATAGAACCCCGAAGAAGCGATGCGTATACTACCAGGGCAGATATCAATTACAAGGCAAAGGAATACAAAAGCGCCATCGAAGATTGCAAGCAAGCTATACAATTGAACCCCAAAGATTATATTGCCTACAACATAAGAGGGCTGTCATACATTCATATTCAAGATAAAAAAAGTGCTTGTTCTGATTTTTCAAAAGCCATTCAGCTTGGTAGTCAAAGTGCTGTCAAAAACAAGAAAATGTTCTGTAAATAATACAGTTTACTCCATCGAAAACATAAAAAAAGCGTCTCTACACTACTGTCGAGACGCTTTTTTATGAGATGAAAATAATTATTTTATCAATTGTTGCAACGGTTTAAGCTGTTCCATATCGATATTAGAGTGCTGCAACACACTTATTAGCGTCATAATATTGGTGGGATTCATATCCTTGCCCAACACTCGAACTACTGCAAAACCATTTTCTTTTTTATTGGCAAACAGCACAAATTCTTCAATATGATCGTCCGTACCTACAAAACTCACTGATGCTCCTTCTTTTCCGGAACCAAATTTCATTAGTTGTTGGTACTTTACATCTTTTAGAATCGAATTCACCTTGGCGCGTTCTATTTCGAACTGTGCCTTATTCGTAGCATCCAATTTGAAAGCCAGAATATTCATTTTATCAAACGACTTTAGAGCTTCGTTCTGCTCCATCGATAATTTTGCTTTATCTAAATTTAAAATCGACGAAGAAACGTCTAAGGCAATAAAGTCCTTGTTTTCGGTATTGTCTACAAAATATTTTTGCAAAGTGGGTTCCGAATTGCAGCTGACCGCCAATAAGCAAAGCAGCACAATACTGTAAATAGCTTTCATGTTACTTTTTACCTTTGGTTGCTTTCTTCAAATCATCTCCACCCGGAAATCTCATTTTATCGGTAAGAACGGAGATTTCATTCAAATCGAAATTACCGGTCAAAGACATCAAAACGGTATCTTCATTTTTGGCTCCTTCAATAAACATCAATAATTCTCGGATTTGCGTGTCTTTGGCTCCAGATTTTACCATAATTTTTATGGTTCTTCCGTTTTCATTTACACGCATCAATTCCTCTAATGCTGCTGTCTTGATGTATTTTTCGGCAGCCACTTTCATTTCTCCTTCTACTCGGGTACTTTTGGTGGTAAATACTTTTAAATTATCTAATTTTTTGATCAAGCTTAAGTATTGTTGGGTTTCTTTATCCGAAGCATCCACTTTTACTTTACTCATTAATTCAAACATTTTTTTGTTGACTACTATTGAAGTCACATCGTCTTGTCCGTCGAATTTATCAAAGGCAGATTGTGCAAAAAATGGACTTGAAACTAAAATTAGTACTGCTGTTAAGATTAACTTTTTCATTTTATTTGTTTTTTGATTTATTGATTAAAAATTTTTTCTTTTGAATTATCGTATTCTTGAATAAGCTGCACACTTTCTATGCCTGTGTTTACATGGCCTGACAACAAGGCTAATGCTTTTTGGGTTTCCCTGAAAGCAATTTGAGGATCATCATAAGTCCCCAATTTTTGATTTTCATTAACCAAATCATTGTTGGTGTAAACATACATTCCTATTCCGAGCAAAACAACTACAGAAGCAGCTACAGAAAACCATGCCAAAGCACTTTTTTTGACCCGGCTTTTAGGGAATTGTGGTATTTCCTGCGTATTCTTTTGTTCTTTTGCTAAAGAGAAATAACCAAATAATGGTTTGTATTGTTCCAAATGCTGCGCAACATCGGATGAGGAAAAGTAATTCGTCAACTCCTTTTCTTCAGCTATACTGGTTTCTCCCTGAAAGTATTTTTCTACTAGTATTTCTATTTTATTGTATGCCATAATTATGTGTTTTTGTCATGCTTTCCCGTATCGTTTTCCTTGCTCTGGAAAGTGCCACGCGAATGGCAGTTTCATTCATTTCTAATACTTTCGCAATTTCTTCAAATTCATAGTGTTCAACATCCCGCATCTGAATAATTAACCGTTGTTGCTCGGGCAATTGATTGATTATTTTTTCGACCCAATCTAAACTGTCCCTATCTTCTACTTTTTGTTGCAAACTTGGAGCACCGTCTGTAAAATTCGAATGTGCGATAGACATAATGCCGGCTCTTTTAGATTTCAACTGATCCAAGCAATAGTTCTTGGTTATAGTCATCGCAAACGCTTCAACACTTCCATATCCGTTTAAACGTTCATTTTTATTCCATAATTTAACCCAAACTTCCTGAGTTGCATCTTCTGCTTCTTCTGTACTTATGAGCAATCGCTTAGCCAAACGAAAAACTTTGTCTCGAAAAGGAGTGATCAAAAGCACAAACTCATTTTGGTTCATAAATTGGTTTTAATAAATCGGTTATACAGTCAAGACGAATCACAATTATTTTTGTTACAAAAAACAAGAAATAAAAAACTAAAGTTAGTATTTTTACGTTCATTAGTGATATCGAAACCCTAAACATGAAAAAAACATTCCAATTTACGCTTTTATTACTTGTAGCAGCTTTTACTTTTCAAGCCTGCCAAGACAATGATGATACCGTAACTCCCGCCCCAGTGAACTTAGAAGTTCAAGATTTTATTTGGAAAGGACTTAACCAATATTATTTATGGCAAGGAGACGTTGCCAACTTATCAGACGATCGATTTGCCAGCCAAACCGAATTGAATACTTTTTTAACAGGATATCCGGTTCCTGAAAATTTATTTGACGCCTTAAGAGTCAACTCAAATATTGACCGATTCAGTTGGATTGTCGATGATTATTTAGTTTTGGAACAAGCGCTTGGCGGAATTTCAAAAAACGATGGTGTTGATTATGGTTTAAGCTATAAACCCAACAGCTCAACTGAAATATTTGCATATGTGCGTTATATTTTACCTAATTCTGATGCTTCCACTAAGGAAATTAAACGTGGTGATATTTTCACAGGTGTTAATGGAACGCAACTTACCATTAGCAATTACCAAAGTTTACTTTCTTTAGAAAATTACACCGTAAATTTAGCGACATACAACGGAACTACTTTTGTTTCAAACGGAAAATCAGTAGCTTTAACTAAAACGGTTTTGGCTGAAAATCCAATTTATATTAACAAAGTAATCGAATCCGGTTCTCATAAAATTGGCTATTTAATGTATAATGGATTTTATGCCGCTTATGACACCCAGCTAAATGATGCTTTTGGTTCTTTAAAAGCACAAGGAATTACAGACTTAGTTTTAGACTTGCGTTACAACAGTGGTGGTTCTGTCCTTACTGCAACTCGATTGGCCAGTATGATAACGGGGCAATTTACAGGAGAAGTATTTGCGAAGCAACAATGGAATGCTAAAATTAATGCTTATTTTGAATCCGAAAGTCCAGAATCTCTAAAAAATAAATTCACGGATAACATCGATAATGTAGCCATCAACAGTTTAAAACTGAACACCGTTTACATCCTGACTACCGCAAGTACCGCATCGGCAAGTGAACTCGTAATTAACGGATTGGCGCCGCACATCAACGTGGTACAAATTGGCGATTTGACTACTGGTAAAAATGTAGGTTCTGTTACTTTGTATGATTCACCAACTTTCAGTTCCGAAAACAGAAACCCAGATCACCGTTATGCCATGCAACCTATTGTGTTAAAAATTGTCAACTCTGTTGGATTTGGCGATTATTACAACGGACTAACGCCTGATTTTTCACAAAAGGAAACTATCAGTACTTTTGGAATTCTTGGAGACACATCAGAACCTTTATTAAGCACCGCAATTGCAAAAATTACAGGAACCGGAAAAATGATTCAACAAACTCCCGGTAAACAATTTGACTTTTTCAAAGATGCAAAATCTTTGAAAGGAATTCAAAACCAAATGTATCTTGAAGAAGCGCCTGAAGGTCTTTTGAAAGCATTAAAATAAAAATTATACCAAAAAAAAGAGGCTTTCATCACTGAAAGCCTCTTTTTTATGCACTATTTTTTGGTTACAAATTGATATTCAATCCCAATTTGAAATTTCTTCCTCTAGTACTGTATCCAACAGATTCAACAAATTCTTCATTAAAAATATTGCTGACTAACGCAAATACGTTCAGTCTGTTTTTGATTAATTCGTATTTCGCCGTTGCATTAACCAACTGATACGAATCTAATGAAGAAACTACAGGAGGATAGCCCATAAAACCATCTCTTTTGTCTAAATATTGATAATTTATCCCAACATAAGCGCGGTTATTAATTTGGTAATCCACATTTGCATTCACTTTATGTTTCGGGTTGTATAAGTTTGCTTTAGCATCTGGAAAAGTATTATTTACTGCTTTTTCTTCCACCTGAGTAAAAGTATAATTTGCATTTACACTTAATTTATCGCTCAGCGTATATATTATTGTTGTTTCAACACCTTTGGCATTGTATTTCCCCAAAGCATTAAAATAAGAAGACTCATAAGTTACAGGATTCGAAAAATATTCTATCGCTGTATCTTCTTCTCTGTAAAAAGCTACCGCATTGATATTCAATTTATTTTTCAATACTTTAATTTCGAAGCCCGATTCAATAGTTGAATTTTTTTCTGCTTTCAATGCTAAATTACCGGAATACACATCATACAACTGATACAAACTCGGCGCAATATAAGCGGTGCTGTAAGACGCCAATAATTTCAACGGCAGTTCCTGAAAACTATACGACGGATTTACATTATACACCAGATGATTCCCGTAATTACTATGAATATTAAGACGCGTTCCAGCATTTACATTCAGACCAAAATCAGAATTATAAACCACATTTACGTAAGGATCCACCGTATTCATTTTGGCGACAGCGTTACTAATTCCGCCATACAAAGACTCTGAATTCGCATCATAAAACTGAAATTGTCCTCCAGTAACCAGAAATAATTTTGTAGAAAAATTGTATCGGTTATACACATCAACATTTGTATTTCTCGCTTTGTATTTCGTCAAACTTCCATAATTAAAATAATCTTTTTCAATTAAGGAACCCGAAGCTTCTACTACTAATTCTCCTTGATTGTATTTATAATTATAGTTCACTCCCGCTCTATATTGATTGGTCAAACCATAATTCTCCAGATTATCAGCACTCGCACCAGAATCAAAATCACTATTCAAACGGTCTAAACTTACAAAACCACGCACTTTTAGTTTGTCATTTACTTTATATCCTAATTGAACCAAAGAGTTGACTCTCGAGAAACGATCTGCTTCAAAAACAGAAGATTGAGGCGCTGCTGCTTCAGAAATTCCAGTCGTTTCGGTACTGTTTAAAGAGGCATAATAATCAAATTTTTTCAAACGACCATTAACAGCAAATCCTTGATTATAATCCTGCGGGAGATAATTCGTTTTATCTGCTGTAGTTTGCGTTCCCATACTCATGTAAGCAGTTCCGGCAACAGCCTTATTCTCCGTTTTTTTCAACGTGATATTTATTATTCCTGCGGCAGCTCCAGAACCATATAAAGTACTCGCAGCACCTTTCATCACCTCAATACTTTCTACTTGCTCTACAGGAATCAGACGCAAATCATAATCCATATTAATTCCCGAAGCATCAGACATTGGGATTCCGTTAATCATAATCAGCGTTTGACGGTTGCGTCCTCCACGAATATAATACCCTAAATTCTTACCGGCACTTCCTTGATTTCCATTGATTTCAAGCCCAACAACGGTACTCAAAATGGTGGCAATGTTCTGTCCGGATTTCTTTTTTAAATCTTCGGCCGTGATTTTAGTTATCACTTTTCCCGATTTTTCTTTTGCCAAAGCAAATTTAGAATCTGAGATTACAACTTCATCCAATTCATTTCTGGAAGCAATAGAATCTTTTTGTTGTGCAAAGGCACACGAGGTCACTAGTACGCATAACGCACTAATACGAACGATTTTGTTGTTCATTTTAATTAAACATTTAGTAACAGTTTTATTTTTACTGCTACATGACTAAAAATGGGGAGAAAAGCATAGAATTACCCATACCCAAACCTTTTTTCCCGAAAGTTTGATACTCGATGTAATAGGCAGGTCTCCTGGCTTGCGTCTTGTTGTTTACCTTCTCATTCGCCGGGCGAACAATGGTTTTGTAGAAACAACAAGCTTGGTAGCTTACAGTTGCGGGTACAGCTCAGGTTTTAAACCTGATTCCCTTTTAATGCTATTTTGAAAAATCAAAAAAGCAACCTCAATACGGGTGCAAATATAACAGAATTGAAAGTGTATTATAGAAATATCCCGTAAAAAAAATTAAAAACAAAACAGAAAACACCACTTAACGAAAGTAAAACAATGAAAATCAGAAAAATACAAATTAGTTATTTTTCAGTTCCATCCTTCTTTTTAGAAAGCTTAAACAGCAACCAGACAAAACCAACTAAAAAATGCAATACAATAATTCCGGCAACAACATATAAAAACGTATTTGAATGGTCTCTCATGAGTTCTTTTTACTGTAAAAATAAGTTCTTTTATTGCTGCTGAATGTATCAAATGTTACACAAGTTTAATTTTATAAAAACAAAACGATACTTTTGTAAAAAATTCCACCCATGAAATTCGTGCAAAATACAACACTCCTTTTTCTAGTTTTTTTTCTTTTTATCCAATGCAAAAAAGAGTCACAACAAGAAGCTGAAATTCAATCTCCCGCTAACGAAATTCACTATGCCAAAGGCTTAGAAATCTACAAACACAATGGCTTTACAATTGTAAAAATAACAAGTCCGTGGCCCAATGCAAAAGAACAATTCACCTATATTTTACAAGAAAAAAACGGAATAATACCAGACAGTTTAAAGCAGTTTACCGCCATTTCGGTTCCCATAAAATCGATCGTAGTGACTTCAACCACACACATTCCGGCATTAGAATTATTGGGAGTTGAAAACACCTTAGTTGGTTTCCCCAATACCGATTATATTTCTTCTGTAAAAACCCGAAAATTGATTGCTACCGGAAAAGTTAGAGAAGTAGGCACCAACGAAACGTTAAACACCGAAGTTTTAATTGATATGAATCCCGATGTGATTGTTAGTTTTGGTTTAAACAATAGCAATCCCACCTTAGACAATCTGAAAAAAAGTGGTTTAAAAGTAATGCTCAACGGTGATTGGACAGAACAATCTCCTCTTGGCAAAGCAGAATGGATTAAATTTTTTGGCGCTCTTTACGGATTAGATTCCAAAGCAAATACTCTTTTTTCAGCAATTGAAAAAGAATACAAAAATACTTTGGCTTTAGCCCAAAAAGCAACAAGAAAACCTACCGTTTTAAGTGGCGCTATGTTCCAGGAACAATGGTATGTTCCGCAAGGCGAAAGCTGGGCTTCTTTGTTCCTGAAAGATGCAAAAGCCAACTATTTATGGGCTGACAGCAAAGGAACGGGCAGTTTATCATTGCCATTTGAAACGATTTTAGAAAAAGCACAAGAGGCCGAATATTGGATTTCACCGGGTGATTTTTCTTCTCTTCAACAAATGAGCGAAAGCAATCCGCATTACAAACAGTTTGACGCATTCCAAAATAAAAAAGTATATTCGTACGCTATAAATAAAGGCGCAAAAGGTGGAATTGTTTATTTTGAATGGTCTCCCACCCGCCCCGACTGGGTCTTGAAAGATTTAATCAAAATTTTTCATCCTGAATTGTTGCCCAATCACAAACTTTTTTTCTTTCAGAAATTAGAATAAATTGACAAATACCAGCCGAAATACAATCCTTTTTACATTCCTGACCATAGGAATGGTTGCACTGTTTCTAATCAACATCAGTTTAGGTTCGGTTTCTATTCCTGTAAAAGAAGTTTTCAATAGCCTTACAGGCGGTGTTTCAAGCAAAGAAACTTGGGAATACATTATCATTAATTATCGGTTACCCAAAGCTATTGCGGCTATTCTTACAGGCATGGGATTAGCTATCAGCGGATTGTTAATGCAAACTTTATTCCGAAATCCGTTGGCTGGACCTTATGTTCTTGGACTGAGTTCCGGAGCCAGTTTAGGGGTCGCTGTGGTTATATTAGGCGCGGCTTTTTTGCCTTCCTTTTTATCGACTTTTTTATTGTCATCCTACGGGATTGTAATAGCCTCCAGTTTAGGGAGTTTTTTAGTTTTATTAGCTGTTTTAGTCGTATCGCAACAGTTACGTGACACCATGGCAATTTTGATAGTTGGGTTGATGTTTGGGAGCTTAACCAGCGCTATTGTGGGAACTTTAACGTATTTCAGCACAGCAGAACAATTACAAAAATTTACCTTTTGGTCGATGGGAAATTTAGGCAACTTATCGTGGACTTCCATTTCAATTTTATCGATTTGTGTCAGCATTGGTCTGTTGTTAAGTTTGTTTAGTATCAAACCTTTAAACGCTTTACTTTTAGGAGAAAACTATGCCAAAAGTTTAGGATTGAACTACAATAAAGCCAGGTTAATCATTATTTTCGCCACCAGTATTTTAGCAGGAAGTATTACTGCTTTTGCTGGTCCGATAGCGTTTGTGGGATTAGCGGTACCGCACATCGCCAAGTTGGTTTTTCAAACGAGTAATCATACTATTTTATTTTGGAGTACCTTGCTTTTTGGGGCTAGTATTATGCTTATTTGCGACAGCATTTCACAACTTCCGGGAAGTGATATTACCCTGCCTATTAATGCCGTAACTTCTATATTTGGAGCACCAATTGTGATTTGGTTGTTAATCAGAAAACGTAAAATGATCGGATAATGGAAAATAAAATCATCTTACAAGCATCCCAAATCAGTATTGGCTATTCTTATAAAAAAGAAAAAACGGTTGTTGCTTCTCATATAGATTTAACTTTAGAAAAAGGGAAACTCATTGCTTTAATCGGTGCAAACGGAATTGGAAAATCTACTCTTTTAAAAACAATAACCGGCATTCAAAAACCGCTGTCAGGAACGGTGTCACTCAACGAAAAAAACATTCATGAATTGGATTCTTTGAGTTTAGCACAAAATTTAAGTCTTGTTTTAACCGAAAAATTACCACCCAGTAATTTAACTGTTTTTGAACTCATTGCTTTGGGAAGACAACCCTATACGAATTGGATTGGAAAATTAACGGAGTATGATATAGCCAAAGTTAATGAAGCTATGGAGCTGACACAAATTAGTCATTTGGCCTCCAAAAAGCATTATGAAATCAGTGATGGCCAATTGCAAAAAGTATTGGTTGCAAGAGCTTTGGCACAAGATACACCCTTAATTATTTTAGATGAACCAACCACTCATCTCGATTTATTACATAAAGTAGCACTTTTTAAATTGCTAAAAAAACTCACACAGGAAACCGAAAAATGCATTCTGTTTTCTACACATGACATTGATATGGCCATTCAATTGAGCGACGAGATAATCATTATGACTCCGGAAACTGTGGTTCAAGACCAACCTTGTAATTTAATTATGAAAGGAAGTTTCAACACCTTATTCAAAGATGAACATATTATTTTTGATGCCGAAAAAGGGAAATTTGTGATATCCTAATACGAAGACACAAAGTTTAAAAATTAAATACTTATTTCGGAACATAGGAAACTGCTACCTGCCTTTTTGCTTCACCAACAACAAATGCAACCGAATTAGCAATATTAAAACTACGAATTAATGGTGACATCGGAATTGTCAATTGATTTTTTTGATCAAATAACGCGAGGAATTCAGCACTTAACCCTTTACTTTCTTTTCCAAAAACCAACCAATCTCCGTCTTTAAAATCATTTTGTAAATACGATTTTTCGGCATGGGAACTCATCAGAAAAACTCTTGATTGATCTGGAATTTGAGTCATCCATTCCGCTACATTTTGATATTCTGTCACATCAAGATGGACCCAATAATCCAGCCCGGAACGTTTTAGATTTTTATCATTGATAACAAATCCAAAAGGATGAATTAAATGCAAACGGCTTTCGGTGCCTACGCACAAACGGCCAATATTTCCGGTATTATTTGGTATTTCGGGCTCTACTAAAACAATGTTCAACATAGTTTATTTGTTTATTCGGTTATTTGTTTAATTGGAAAACAGAAACGAAAAAAAATCATAACTCATCATTCAAAATTCATAACCTCTTTCACTTCTCCAGCTTGTAAATCCTCGAGTTGCACATTCCCTATTCGAACACGAACCAATCGCAAAGTAGGAAAACCAACTGCCGCAGTCATTTTTCGCACTTGGCGAAACTTACCTTCATTGACCGTAATCGAAGCCCAGGAAGTAGGTCCGTGACGCTCATCCCTGATTTTTTTTCCTCTGGCTCCAAAAGCAGGAATTTCAAGAATCAATTTTGCTTTGCAGGGTTTAGTGGTATATTTAGTTCCATTAAACCCTATTTCAACTCCTTTTTGAAGTTCATCAATTGCTTCTTGAGTAATAATTCCGTCTACTTGCACATAGTATTCTTTCTCTACTTTTTTACTTCTGATGATTTCGCTCCTCATTCCATCGGTAGTCAGAAATAAAAGCCCTTCTGAATCTTCATCTAAACGGCCAATTGCCATAGTTCCGGCAGGAAAATCATGTAATTCACCCAAAAGCTTCTTTTTTCGTTTGAGCTCATAGATGAATTGGCTCAAATAGCCGTACGGTTTGTGTAATATAAAATGACGGTGCTCCATTCAAGCTATTTTTTTTAGAAGACAAAGATAGTTTTGTTTTGGCACTATAAAAATAAGGTTGCTATACATTTAACCACAAACCAAACGCTATGTTAAATGATTGAATTACTGGGTATAAAAGGTGTATCATTATAGTAATTATGATTATAACACTAAAATACAACGATATGAAAAATACTAATTTAGGTTCAAAAATGTCTAATAATAAACAAAATCCCGATGTAGAACCCGTGGGTGCAAACAACATTCCAGAGACACTAAAACTGAACAACGAAGTAGAAATTGATGCTAACGGAAACGAAACTATTGTACAAAGAGACCGGAATATAGCTGGCACGATTCCAACTATTCCGCAACCGACAGACAAAATACAACAAGAAAAAGAAGGTTTAAATCGAGGTGTTTTAACCGATAAAGACACTCAAAAAACCATCGAAAACAAAGATCATAATTCCGATATTATCCCGAATCGCTATCCTAATTCACATCCTGACAATCAGGAAAACAGAGGAAATATGACATTGGATGAATAGGGTTTTGACTTCATTAGAAAAAAACACTGTCCTTTGGCAGTGTTTTTTTGTTAACGCTCGCGAATTATTTATCAAAAAACATAACCCTTTTTCTCATAATGATTAAAAAGGTACTTTAATTCAAAACATAATATGATTTTTCGAAATATTACATAAACTCTTTAACTATAATACAATAAGACTATATGCTTCCGATGTATATCTTTAGTCCTGATCCTGTGGGACTTTTTTTATCTTAAAAATTGATATTATTCCTTACTTTTACTTTTTTGAAAAAAACTATCCTTTTATGTCAGCTATACTTCCGCTTTTATTCGTGTTTATTATTGCACTCGCCATTGGTATTTTCATTGGAAAACTTATTTTTTCGGCTCGTTTTCAATCTGAAAAAATTAGTCTGGAAGAAAAACTGATTGCATCCAGTTCGCAATTTGAACAATTGAAAGAACAATTGACCCATGAAAAAATAGCTTTCGAAAAACAACTGGAAACCATAAATTCCGAAAAAGAAAGCATTCGTAACGAAAAAGACAGTCTCGCCATTCAGCTTTCGAAAAAAGAAGTTGATTTTGATAATCTTTGGGAACGCAACAAAGAACAAAAAGACGAAGTAGAAAAATTACAAGAAAAATTCACCAAAGAATTTGAAAATCTGGCGAACAAAATATTAGACGAAAAGTCTACTAAATTTACCGAGCAGAACAAAGAGAATATGAAAAATATCTTGACGCCTTTGCAAGATAAAATTCAGTTATTCGAAAAGAAAGTCGAAGACACCCACAAAGAAAGTATTGATTATCATGCTGCTTTACGCCAACAAATTCTGGGTTTACGCGAAATGAATATTCAAATGAGCAAAGAAACCATCAACCTGACCAAGGCGCTGAAAGGCGACAGCAAAATGCAAGGAAACTGGGGAGAATTGGTTTTGGAACGGGTTTTAGAAAAGTCCGGTTTAGAAAAAGGACGTGAATATGAAGTCCAACAAAGTCATGTTGCCGAAAACGGAAATCGTGTTTTTCCTGATGTAGTGATCAATCTTCCTGATGGAAAAAAGATGGTGGTCGATTCTAAAGTTTCATTGACGGCTTATGAAAAATACATTAATGAAGAGGACGATATTTTAAAAGTGGGATATTTAAAAGAGCACGTAAATTCTATTAAACGCCATGTAGAACAACTGGGAGATAAAAATTATCAGGATTTATACCAAATAGAAAGCCCTGATTTTGTACTGCTTTTCATTCCGATTGAACCCGCTTTTGCAATCGCGCTTAATGAAGATACCGCTTTATACAACAAAGCTTTTGAGAAAAATATCGTGATTGTAACGCCCTCAACTTTATTAGCCACATTGCGAACTATAGACAGCATGTGGGCCAATCAAAAACAACAGGAAAACGCTTTTGAAATTGCGCGACAAGCTGGTGCTTTGTATGATAAATTTGAAGGTTTTGTGGCTGATTTAATCCGAATTGGAAAGAAAATAGACGAAAGTAAAACGGAATACAGCGGCGCCATGAACAAACTGGTAGAAGGAAAAGGCAATTTGATTACAAGTGTCGAAAAATTGAAAAAAATGGGAGCCAAAGCTAAAAAAGCACTTCCGGAAAGCATACTAAACAGAGCTGAAAAGGGCGATAACCAACTTTTAAATTAATCAACAATGAAACGGATTTTAGGAATTATTGCAGGAATCATCGCATTGGGACTCGTTAGTTATTTTGCCTTTATTTATTATGTTCCTTACAGCGAAGGGATTCGTTCCGGTGAATTAATCAAGCTGAGCCATAAAGGAATAGCCATGAAAACTTGGGAAGGCGAATTGAGCCAAGGAATTTCGGGTGCGCAGATTTTTAGTTTTTCGGTTTTAGACAGTGATGCAAAAGTAATTGAGGATTTAAAAGGATTGCAAGGCCGTTATGTAAAACTAACGTATGTAGAGCGTTACAGAACGTTTTCTTGGTGGGGAGAAACCCGCTATTTCATCACCTCCGTCCATGCTGAAACATCACCATTTAAAATACAATAAATTATGAATACGGGTTTTAAAACTGTCGCTTCTTCTCATATTACGATTTCAGAATTAATGTTGCCTTCGCATACTAATTTCAGCGGAAAAATTCATGGTGGCTATATTTTATCTCTATTGGATCAAATTGCCTTTGCCTGTGCCTCTAAATTCTCCGGGAATTATTGCGTAACGGCTTCTGTTGACACGGTCAATTTTTTGAAACCTATTGAAGTTGGCGAATTGGTAACCATGAAAGCGAGTGTGAATTATGTGGGCAAAAGTTCCATGATTATTGGTATTCGTGTCGAAGCAGAAAACATTCAAACGGGAGCGATTAAACATTGTAACTCCTCCTATTTCACAATGGTGGCCAAAGATAATGACGGAAAAAGTGTTGCTGTACCGGGATTAATCATCTCGAATCTTGCCGAAGTTCGACGGTTTAGCAATTGCATCAAACATATCGCTTTAAAAAAAGAACGGGAATTACACGAAGAAGAATTCAACCACAGCTCTTCCGAAACCTTGGCGAGCTTTAGTGCATATAATGTCAGATTAGAGTTGAAATAAGTTTTAATCTTTTCTATTCAAAAAAAAAAAAATGCTTCAATCTTCCAAAAACCTATTGGGATTGAAGCATTTTTTATTAAAACTTTACGTCCATTCTCTCTTTTTGATATCAATAAAATTCCGTAACTTTAAGTAATTTAATTCATATTCTGCTATGAAAAAAATTACGCTACTACTCCTTCTATTTGTATCTATTACAAATCTGGCTCAAGAACGATTGATAACTACTGCAGGAATCATCAATTTTGAAGCTTCTATACCTTTTTTTGAAGAAGTAAAAGCGACAAATGATAAGACTATTTGCATCCTAGAACTAAAATCCAGCAAGTTGACTTGCGTCGCAATAATCAAGAATTTCAATTTCAAAAGAACTTTGATGCAAACTCATTTTAATGAAAATTATTTAGAAAGTCACAAATTCCCAAAAGCTGTTTTTAAAGGAAAAATAGAAAAATTTGATTTAAAAAATATCGATTCGGAAGGGAAAGATTACACCATCAAAGGCAAACTGGAAATTCATGGCGTAACAAAATTTATAGTGGTCCAAGCCAAAATCAAAAAAGCAGCAGAAGGAATAGAATTGATTTCGGAATTCGCCTTGAATACGGATGATTTTAAAATTGAAATCCCTTTTATCGTTCGAAGCAAAATATCCAAAACTGTCAACACCCAAATTATTTGTGTTTTACAATAAATTTATTTTGTTAAACAATTATTAAGTGCAAGTTGTAAACTTTTATACTTGAACTCAAAGCCTGTTTTTTCAATTTTATCAGACGAAACCCTTAAACCGGTAAGTACAATTACGGCCATTTCTCCCATTACTATTTTTAGTACAAAAGCAGGAACATTGGGCAACCAAATAGAATACCCAAGTACTCGCGCTAACGTTCGTGAAAAAACAGCATTGGTTGTTCCATCATTGATTGCAGCATTATAAGACCCCTGCATTTTAGGATTTGAAATCGCTTGCAGATAAATCGAACACAGATCATGAATGTGTATCCACGGCATGAATTGTTCACCGGAACCCAAAGCAGAACCCAATCTAAACTTAAAAACTGGAAGTAGTTTTTTCAAGAAACCATCGTTTTTTCCCAACACTAAACCCGTTCTAATTTGAACAGTTCGTATGCCTAATTCTGTTACAGCTCGCGTGGCTGACTCCCATTTTTGACAGGTAATACCCAGAAAATCATTAGCTGCAGGCGTATCCTCAGCACAAATTTGTTTTCCGTTCAGCGCTCCATAAATCCCCACTCCCGAAGCCGAAATAAAAGCGTCCAATTTCTTATCGTGTTTTTTCAAAACCGAAGCAATCAACTGAATGGATTGTTCTCTACTCGCAATTATTTCCGCTTTTCGCTCGTCTGTCCATTTTTTATCCGCTATATTTTCTCCAGCCAAATGTATAATATAATCTGCATTGAGCACAGCCGCTTCTTCGATACTGTTTTGAGAAACATCCCAAATATAGTAGGAAATAGTATCTGTATTTTTCTTGCTGGCTCTGGTAAGAATCGAAACAGAATAACCTTTTTCAAGTAACATCGTTGTCAAATACCTGCCTATAAATCCAGTACCTCCGGTCAATAATACATTTTTTTTCATAACACTTTACATTAGGCATCAATTAATCCTATACAAATATAACAAAATATTTTGTTTAACTATATTAATAATTGATTAAACATTACGTACCTTTATACTCTAATTAAAATAGAATTAAAATGGCAACTAAAAAATCTCCTTTATCCAAAGACAAAATTGTTTCAATGTATATGAATTATACTTTAGAACACAATGAAAAGCCGAAGTCTGTATTTCATTTCACTAAGATAAATGATTTTACCGAAGCTGAATTTTACACCTATTTTGGCACTTTAGAAATCATAGAAAAAGAAATATTCAATATGTTTTTTGACAAAACCATTGAATTACTAAATAAAAATGCAGATTACGAAACCTACGACATGAAAAGTAAGTTGCTGAGTTTCTATTTTACTTTTTTCGAATTGGTGACAGCGAACCGAAGTTATGTGGTTTTAACATTGAAACAACATCAAAATCAGTTGAAAAATGTAATGATTTTGTCTGATTTGAGAAAGAAATTCAAAAGCTACATTTCAGAAATTATCACCGACGATTTCAGAACACAACAAGAAAAGTTGCAAGAATTTCAAGAAAAAGCGACTACAGAATCGTTTTGGTTTCAATTTTTGCTAACTATCAAATTCTGGTTGGATGATTCTTCAGCCGCTTTTGAAAAAACTGATATTTATATCGAAAAATCCGTAAAAGCATCATTTGAATTGATGAACATCACTCCTCTTGACAGCTTAATTGACTTTGGAAAATTCATTTTCAAAGAAAAAATCTACAACAAATAAATGAAAACAATCGATTATATTCCAACTTCAAAAATTGAAAGAGCCTCAAAACTGGTGCAAACCGGCGCAAAAGTAGGTGTTAATTATTTGAAATATTACGGCGAAAA
>ERZ1034361.944-NODE-944-length-16895-cov-20.822036_pt1 | contig 16895 bp, 14 predicted proteins | sample MGYA00520617_ERZ1034361 | MGnify/ENA primary metagenome ERZ1034361 (study PRJEB33736, sample SAMEA104284507) | Azolla filiculoides | biome: Urban; feature: Water surface; material: Ditch water | place: Netherlands | collected 2015-10-28 | depth 0-0.1 m ... | reverse complement strand
CTGATTTTTAATTCGTGCAACACATGATGCACCATATCGGCTTGGTCTTCCATGGTGTGGACATAACCCAAACATTCGGTTTCACCATGACCTAACAAATCAATAGTAATGATGCGATGTTTCTTCACCAATTCAGGAATAAACGCCTTCCACATCGATTGATTTTCCAAAAAACCATGCAACAAAACCACAGCCGTTCCTTTTCCTTGGTCGGTGTAACTGATTTTGGTGTTTTTGTAGTTAGTGGTTTTCATGAGGGCAAAGTTAGGGTTTAAACGCAAATTCCGAAACTTCGGAACCAAAGTTTTTTCGCAAAGAGCGCATGGATTTACTCACCACAAACTTGTCATTCCGTAGGAATCTCATAAAGAGATGCTTTCAGTACGACAAGATTGTAAATAAATACGTATTTTTGAGAAAAGCATTTTTAGATTTATGAACAGATTAGTGATTATTGGAAACGGTTTTGATTTAGCACATGGTTTGCCAACAAGTTACAGGGATTTTATTGATGATTTTTGGAAAAATATTCAAGATTACTATAAACATGATTTAGTAAAAAAAATAATTTATTTCAATATAGATGATAGGGATTTTAGAGATTATTATTGTTATAATTTAAAGAGTTATGATGATTTCGTCACTAGAATGATAGAAAGTAGTAATGATTATAAATTGAACTTTGATAGAAAAAAAATTGTTGTACATGATGTAAAAGATTCATTGCTTTTTTATTTTACAAATGAATTTTTTAAAATTTTATGCAATAAAACAATTGAAAACTGGGTAGACATAGAGAATATTTATTACGAAATATTAAAAGAAAGAGCCAAAGGAAGCTTTAATAAATACAATTATCCATGGGATGTTAAGCAGTTAAACGAAGAATTCGAACAGGTTAAATATCTTTTAGAAATGTATTTAAAGAATAGAGTAGTAAATAATTATGATTTTGATTTTACAAAAAATCAAAATATTGATTGGTATAGAATTTACGATCTTTTAAAACCAATTTCATTGTTTAATAATGAAGAAAATATTTTAAAAGAATTTATCAATTTTGAAGATGTAAGCCAAATAGAAGAGCATTTTAATAAAGAACGAAATGAAGAAATAGTTAATAATTTATATTTCTTAAACTTCAATTATACTCCAACAGCAAATATATATTGCGATATTTTAAAAGGAGATGATAGAATTGAATGTGATATTAATTTTATACATGGTGAATTAGAGAACAAAAACGAAAATAGAATAAATTTTGGCTTTGGAGATGAGATGGATGAGGATTATAAATTAATTGAAAACATAAACGATAATGAATATTTAAAAAATTTTAAGTCTTTTCAATATTTACAAAACTCAAATTATAGTAATTTATTAAGTTATATTGAAAGTGATAAGTTTCAAGTTTTAATTATAGGTCATTCATGTGGGTTGTCTGACAGAACATTGTTAAATACAATTTTTGAGCATAATAATTGTCGTTCAATAAAAGTTTGTTATTATCAATGGATTGATGAGAAAACTAGTGAGAAAAAGGATAATTATACTGAGATGACTCAAAATATTTCGCGTCATTTTAATGAGAAAAAATTAATGAGAGAAAAGATTGTAAATAAAATATTTTGTAAACCTTTACCCCAAATTAAATTGCTAATAAAATAAATATGTTCACCATCCAACAAATCCACGAAGCACACGCCAAAGTAAAAAGTGGTGCTGATTTTCCAAAATACATGCAAGACATTATTGCGCTTGGTGTTACTTCTTTTGAAACGTTTGTATTTGATAATCATACCAATTATTTTGGAAAAGATAATTTTCAAATAGCTTCAGAAGGTTTTTCAGAAACCTTAACTATTGCTGATGAAAGCAACATCGAACAATTCAAATCCGACTTAAAATCGCACCAACAAGGCAACACCGATTACATGACGTTTTTACACGATTGCGCCAAATCGGGCGTTGAAAAGTGGGTTGTTGTCATGGATAAAATGACCTGCAGTTATTATGACAAAGCCGGAAATGAAATGGTAGTGGAAGTGATTCCATTGGTTTAGTTTGGTTTTGTCATTCTGAACTTGTTTCAGAATCTTTTAATGAAGAAGAGAAGCTGAAACAAGTTCAGCTTGACAAATAAGGATAAAAAAACGGCTCACATTTCTGCAAGCCGTCTATACTGTAAACTGAGACTGAGACTGAAAACTAACTATTCATTATCGCTTCAATTTCCTCAATTTCAATTGGAATATTACGCATTAAATTAAACGCAGCTCCTTTTTCTTGAACTACCATATCGTCTTCTAAACGAATTCCAAAACCTTCTTTCGGAATGTAAATTCCTGGTTCAACAGTGAAAACCATATTCGCTTTCATTGGTTCGTGTAATAAACCGTAATCGTGCGTATCTAATCCCATGTGATGAGACGTTCCGTGCATGAAATATTTTTTATATGCTGGCCAATCTGGATTTTCGTTTTGTACATCGGCTTTGTCGATTAATCCTAAACCTAACAATTCAGAAGTCATGATTTTACCTACTTCTACATGATATTGTTTCCATAATGTTCCCGGAACCAACATTTTTGTAGCTTCGTTTTTTACATTTAAAACCGCATTGTAAACCGCTTTTTGTCTATCTGTAAAACGACCTGAAACTGGAACCATACGCGTCATATCACTTGAATAATTAGCATATTCTGCACCAACGTCTAGTAAAATCAAATCGCCAGCTTTACATTGTTGGTTGTTCTCGATATAGTGCAATACATTCGCGTTATTTCCAGAAGCAATAATTGGTGTGTAAGCAAAACCTTTCGAACGATTTCTTAAAAATTCATGTGCAAATTCGGCTTCAATTTCGTATTCCATAACACCTGGTTTTACGAAATTCAAAACACGTCTAAAACCTTTTTCGGTAATATCACACGCTTTTTGGATTAAATCCAATTCTTCACTTTCTTTAACCGAACGCAATCTTTGTAAAATAGGATTCGATTTTTCTACTTTATGTGCTGGATAATTTTCTTTCCACCATTTGATAAAACGCGCTTCACGAGTTTCGGTTTCAATAACCGCTCTGTAATGCTCGTTTGTGTTGATATAAATGGTATCGGCATACGCCATGATTTCTTTCAACGTTTTGTGGAAATCTTGTAACCAAATCACCGATTTAATTCCAGAAACTTCAAAGGCTCTTTCTTTGGTTAGTTTTTCACCTTCCCAAATCGCAATGTGCTCATTCGTTTCTTTTAAGAATAAAATTTCTTTCAAATGTTCGTAAGGCGCATCTGGAAAAAGCAATAAAATACTTTCTTCTTGATCCACACCAGATAAATATAAAATATCTCTATGTTGTGCAAAAGGCAAAGTAGAATCGGCAGAAACCGGATAAATATCGTTTGAATTGAATACCGCAACGCTGTTAGGTTTCATTTGAGCTGTGAATTTTGCTCTGTTTTTCACGTATAAATCGCGGTCTATTTGATGGTATTTCATGGTGTGTGATTTTTTTCGATTTCCAAAAATAAAAAGATAAAAATGAAAAGTTGTTAAAAGCAATAGAAATTTTGTAGAAGTGCAATGTTTTGGCTAATTTTCAACAAAATTTTCCAAGATGAAGCAAATTACTATCCTGTTTTTATTGATTGTGCAATCTACAATTGCTCAAAATTCGTTGTTTAATCAAGTGGAAGCTAAAAATATCGGGCCAACGATTATGAGTGGTCGTGTGGTAGATTTGGCAGTAAATCCAAAAAATCCAACGGAGTTTTACGTGGCTTATGCTACAGGCGGACTTTGGTATACCAACAATAATGGAACTTCTTTCATTCCTGTGATGGATTCTGCAGAAACAGTGAATTGTGGTTCGGTTACAGTGGATTGGAATTCGGGAACCATTTGGGTAGGAACGGGTGAAGTAAATGCTTCGCGCTCGTCTTATGCTGGAGTTGGCGTTTTAAAATCTTCGGATAAAGGCAAAACTTGGGAAAATTTAGGATTAAAAGATTCGCATCATATTAGCCGAATTTGGGTGAACCCAAGTAATTTGAACGAAATTGTAGTCGCTGCTGTCGGACATTTATATACAACTAACAAAGAACGTGGTGTTTACAAATCAACTGATGGTGGAAAATCTTGGAAGCAAACATTGTTCGTTGCGGAAGATGCTGGAATTATTGATTTAGCCGTTTCGAAAAGTAATCCAAAAATCATGTTTGCTGCGTCTTGGCAGAAAGATAGAAAAGCGTGGCATTTTGATGGTGATGGAGAAAAATCAGGGATTTATAAAAGTGAAGATGGCGGAACTTCTTGGAAATTAGTCACTACAAAAGAAAGCGGATTTCCAGCTAATGAAGGCGTGGGAAGAATTGGTTTGGCACTATTCAATGAAAATGTGATTTATGCCGTTGTTGATAATCAAAATAAGAGACCAAATAGTAAAGTAGATGAGCCAAAAGATGCTAATGAAGCTTTGTTTCAAACGGAAGTAATAGGTTGTGAATTATACAAATCAGAAGACGGAGGAAAATCGTGGAAGCGTACTCATGAAAAGTATATTGATGATATGTTTTATACGTATGGTTACTATTTTGCAAACATTTCATTGGATACAAATAATCAAAATCGTGTTTATATTGGAGGTGTTCCGTTGTTGTTTTCGGAAGATGGCGGAAAAACTTTCACGGCGATTTCAAAAGAAAACGTTCATGCCGATCATCATGTAACTTGGGTCAATCCAGAAAATCCGAATCATATCATTAATGGAAATGATGGTGGTGTAAATATTTCGTACGATAATGGAGCACATTGGATAAAATGTAATAATGAAGCAGTTGGTCAATTGTATGCAGTGAATGTAGATTATCAAGAAAATTATAATGTCTATGGAGGGTTACAAGATAATGGTGTATGGTTCGGAAATAGTGATTATGAAAAAAGTGTAGCTTGGCACCAAGAAGGAAAATATCCGTATCAAGAATTAATTGGTGGCGATGGAATGCAAATTCAAATTGATAGTCGCAATCCAAATGTGGTTTTTACGGGTTATCAATTTGGAAACTATTACAGAATCAATCAAAAAGAAGGCAAGTTTGATTTTATTTCTCCAAAAGCTTCAAAAGAAGAAAAACCGTATCGTTTTAATTGGCAAACACCGATTTTATTGTCTTCGCACAACCAAGATATTTTATATATGGGTTCTAACTTCTTGCATCGTTCTATGAATCAAGGCGAAACGTGGGAAAAGATTTCAGAAGATTTAACAAATGGAGCAAAAGAAGGAAATGTAGCTTTTGGAACGTTGACGACTATTTCAGAAAGTAAATTCCAGTTCGGCTTACTTTATACTGGTTCTGATGATGGAAAAATTCATGTTTCAAAAGATGGTGGCGTTTCTTGGCAATTAATTTCGGGTAATTTACCGCAAAATTTATGGGTTTCAAGAGTTGTGGCTTCGTCTCACAAAAAAGAAAGAGTTTATGCCGCTTTAAATGGTTATAGAAATGATATTTTTGAAAGTTACGTTTTTGTTTCGGAAGATTATGGGAAAAATTGGACGGCTATTTCTGATGGATTAACACAAGCAGTTAATGTAATTGTTGAAGACACTGAAAATGAAAACATTTTATACGTTGGAACTGATAATGGCTTATTTATTTCATTAGACAAAGGAATAACTTGGCAAGATTTTTCAATCGGAATACCGAATGTTGCAGTTCATGATGCGGTAATTCAAAACAAAGCGAAAGAATTAATTGTTGGAACTCATGGTCGTTCGATTTATAAAATGGATGTTTCTAAAGTGCAAGCGCTTTCGGTTGATGTTTTGAATAAAACATTATATTTGTTTGACTTGAATGACCGAATTAAATCGGAGCGCTGGGGAAGCAGAGGCTATGCTTGGGGAGAAGTAGCCGAGCCTACACAAAAAATTTGGTTTTATACCAATATAGATGGAATTGTAGCTATTTCGATTACAAATGAAGCTGGGATGATAGTTTACAAAGAAACAGTAGAAGCTAAAAAAGGATTAAATACATTTACTTATGATTATTCAGTTTCAAATAAGTCGGCTGAAGAATGGAATAAAAAAGATAAAAAAATCAAAATCAAATTGGCGGAGAACAAGAAGTTTTATTTGCCCGTTGGTAAATATAAAGTAACGGTTTCAAAAGATAAATATTTATCAATTAAATCGTTTGAAGTTAATGCACCTAAAAAATAAACTTATGAAAAAAACAGTATTCAATCTTTTTTTGTTTGCCACAATAATTGGTTTTTCTCAAGAGAAAAAAGCATATCAAATTTTTGATAAAAATGGCAAAAAGTCATCCTATGAAAAAGTTTTAAAAGCTGGAGAAAAATCAGATGTTGTTTTGTTTGGTGAATATCATGATAATTCAGTTGTGCATTGGTTGCAATTAGAATTTACGAAGGATTTAGCAGAAAAGAAAGAATTGGTTTTAGGAGCGGAAATGCTAGAAGCAGATAATCAAGTACAATTAAATCAATATTTGAATGGGGAAGTCAATCAAAAACAGTTAGATTCTACCGCTCGACTTTGGAAAAATTATAAAACCGATTATAAGCCTTTAGTCGATTTTGCAAAGGAGAAAAAAATTAATTTTATCGCTACAAATGTGCCTCGAAGATATGCTTCGTTAGTGTTTAAAAAAGATTTGGTGGCTTTGGATTCACTTTCGGTTCAAGAAAAATCTTGGATAGCACCATTACCAATTGAATTTGATGTGAATTTGCCGGGTTATCAAAGTATGATGCAAATGCAAGGAGGTCATGCAGGTGATAAAATGCCAAAAGCTCAGGCTATAAAAGATGCTACGATGGCTTATTTTATCAATAAAAACCGAAAAGAGAACAGTGTTTTTGTTCATTACAACGGAACTTACCATTCAGACAACTATGAAGGGATAAATTGGTATTTGAAAAAATACGACTCTGGCATAAAAATTGTGACAATTGCAACCGTAGAACAAAAAGATTTGTTAAAATTAGAAGCTGAACATTATAATAAAGCCGACTTTATTCTCGTTATAGATGAAGATGTGACAAAAACGTATTAAATTCGTCTTTAATAAAACCATTGATCAATGAAAAAATTTGTAGTTTTAATCACCATAATATTTGCGGGAATTTCTTTTTTCTCATGTGAAGACTTAGATGATAAGCAAGAAGAACCGCAATTAATTATTAAATTCAGATTCGATCCAAATCAGGTACGTTTGAATAATTTAGGACAACCATCTAGTGTTGCGCCAGGTAATGCTGCACAATCTCCTGATTTCAATTCTATTTCTGCACATTATTTCGAATTAGCACCAACAGCTTTTACGCAATTAGGAGATGGAACAGTTTTGTACCATGCGCCTGAAACGACTGAAGGTGGAGCAGTTGCAATAGATTTTGATCAAGCGGTTATTGTGGGTGAAGGAGAGGCTTTTTTAAAAATCCCATTGAGCCAAGTAGCTCAAGGAAATTATGAGTACGTTCGTGTTTCATTGTCTTACCAAGATTATAATATTTCAGTTAGAAATAATGGAGTAGATTACGACGGAAGATTGGCTAGTTTTGTTGGTTATAACACCTATATCAATACACATTCGATTGGTAGTAATTCTTTTCCAGTAAATGCAAATCGTTTACAAGGATATTGGGCGTTTGCGCTGAATGATTTTCCTTATGCAACTTCAGGTCAAGCCCCAGCTGGAGCAACCACAGTGCCAAATCCTATTGCTAGCACATCGCCAATTCCTGCTGGATCTTGTGTGGTAACAGGAAAATTCACTGAGAATTTAGTTATTAATGGCAATGAGTCAAGAGATGTTGTTGTAACACTTTCATTATCAATTAACAACAGTTTTGAATGGCAAGAAGTAACAGCTGATGGTAAGTATGAACCTTCAATAGGTGAAAATGTTGTAGATATGGGATTAAGAGGGTTAATTCCAAGCTATACAAAATAATTATTTCGTAAAAATAATATACATAGCACTTTTTAAACTGCATAACTTGTTGATATTCAACAGAAGTTAAATTATTTTAAATTCATTATAAATTAGCTCTAAAAGGTTGTAGTTAATTTCAAATAGCTGTATTTTTGTTTTGATTTTTATAAAACTATTACAATCAAATAAAATTATGGCAAAATCAGCACTTTTAAAGTCATCTATCGCAAAGAAATATTGGATGGCTCTTACGGGTTTATTTTTATGCTTGTTTTTGGCGGGTCACTTAGCAGGAAATCTTCAATTACTTGTTCCTAACAATGCGTTGAATTTCAATCAGTATGCGTTGTTTATGACTTCCAATCCGGCAGTAAAATTACTTTCTTATTTAACTTACATTTCTATTTTATTCCACGCTATTGATGGAATATTGTTAACAATCCAAAACAAAAAAGCTAGACCAATTGGTTATGCTAAAACAGATGGTTCTTCAAGTAGTTTTGCTTCTAGAAACATGGCAGTTTTAGGAACTATTATTTTGGTTTTTATTGCTACACACATGGTGAATTTTTGGGCAAAAATGCATTTTGACAAAAATATGCCTTTAATGACAAAGACTATTGAAGTTCAAGGAAACAAACAAGTGTTTTATGTTGGAACTCAAGTTGGCCAATATTTTCCTGTTGAGCAAGTTGCAAAAGAAGGTGAAAAGCTTGAGCAAGGAATGATGCCTAAGCAATTTGTTATTAAGAATAAAACAGAATTGCATTATAGTCAAGCAGATGTTAAAACTGCAGATTTGTATAAAGATTTGTATAAGATTACTTTAGATTTCTTTAAAGATGCTAAATATGGGTTGTATTTTACAATAGGATATGTTTTAGCAATGTTGGCTTTAGCTTTTCACTTATGGCATGGTTTTCAAAGTGCTTTTCAATCTTTGGGGGCTAACAGTTCAAAATTAACTCCAGCAATTAAATTCTTCGGGAAGGCTTTTGCAATTGTAGTTCCGTTATTGTTTGCAATCATTCCAGTTATCTTACACTTTAAAAAATAATCAACATCAGTATATATTATGAAGTTAGATTCTAAAATACCAGAAGGGCCATTAAAAGACAAATGGACCAATCATAAAGACCATTTAAAATTAGTTGCTCCAAATAATAGACCAAAAATTGATATTATTGTCGTGGGTACTGGTTTAGCTGGAGCTTCGGCTGCTGCTTCTCTTGGAGAAATGGGGTACAATGTAAAAGCATTTTGTTTTCAAGATTCGCCTCGTAGAGCACACTCAATTGCTGCGCAAGGTGGAGTTAATGCAGCAAAAAATTATCAAAATGACGGTGATAGTGTTTACCGTCTTTTCTACGATACAATTAAAGGTGGTGACTACCGTGCTCGTGAAGCAAACGTTCACCGTTTAGCAGAAGTTTCAGGAAATATTATCGACCAATGTGTTGCACAAGGGGTTCCTTTTGCTCGCGAATATGGCGGAATGTTAGATAACCGTTCGTTTGGTGGAACACAAGTACAGCGTACTTTCTACGCAGCTGGACAAACAGGACAACAATTATTATTAGGAGCATATTCTGCTTTATCAAGACAAATCGGACTAGGACGTGTAAAAATGTACAACCGTCACGAAATGTTAGATTTAGTAAAAGTTGATGGAAAAGCTCGTGGAATTATTGCTCGTGATTTAATTACAGGGGAAATTCAAAGACATTCGGCTCATGCTGTAGTTATTGCTTCTGGAGGTTATGGAAATGTATATTTTCTTTCTACAAATGCAATGGGAAGTAATGTTACTGCTGGATGGAAAGTTCACAAACAAGGAGCTTTATTTGCAAATCCATGTTATGTACAAATTCACCCAACATGTATTCCAGTTCACGGAACAAATCAATCTAAATTAACGTTGATGTCAGAATCGTTACGTAATTCAGGACGAATTTGGGTTCCAAAGAAAAAAGAAGATGCAGAAGCAATCAGAGCTGGTAAATTAAAACCAACTCAAATTGCTGAAGAAGATAGAGATTACTATTTAGAAAGAAGATATCCTGCGTTTGGTAACTTAGTACCTCGTGACGTAGCTTCAAGAGCAGCAAAAGAAAGATGTGATGCTGGTTATGGAATTGAAGCTAACGATACTAACGAAGGAGTTTACTTAGATTTCTCTACTGAGATTCAAAATAAAGGAAAACAAGCAGCTTATGCTAAAGGAAATCATAATCCAACTGCTGAAGAAATTACAGCTTTAGGAAAACAGTGGTTAGAAGAGAAATATGGTAACTTGTTTACAATGTATCAAAAAATCACGGATGAAAATCCTTATGAAACGCCAATGAAAATTTACCCAGCAGTTCACTATACTATGGGTGGTGTTTGGGTTGATTATAACTTACAATCTACAATTCCAGGTTGTTTCGTAGCGGGTGAGGCTAACTTCTCTGACCACGGAGCTAACCGTCTAGGAGCTTCGGCTTTAATGCAAGGTTTAGCAGATGGATATTTTGTATTACCATATACAATTTCTAACTACTTAGCAGACGAAATTAGAACTGGAAAAATCTCAACAGATTCTCCAGAATTCCTAGAAGCAGAAGCAAGAGTTAAAGATTCAATTAGTAAATTCTTAAACAACAACGGTACAAAATCAGTTGATTATTTCCACAAAAAATTAGGTTTAATTATGTGGAATAAAGTAGGAATGGGAAGAAATGAAGCTGGCTTAAAAGAAGCTATTGCTGAAATCGCTCAATTAAAAGAAGATTTCTACAAAGATGTTTATGTTCCTGGAAGTGCAGATGAATTTAATACAGAATTAGAAAAAGTATTAAGAGTTGCAGATTTTATAGAACTAGGTCAATTAATGGCAATGGATGCTTTACAACGTAAAGAATCTTGTGGAGGTCACTTCCGTGAAGAATATCAAGATGCAGAAGGTGAAACATTACGTGATGACGAAAACTTCAAATTTGTTGGAGCTTGGGAATATAAAGGTGATGACATCAGCAAAGAAGAACTTCACAAAGAGGAATTGAAATACGAAGAAATTAAAATTGCAGCTAGAAATTACAAATAATAGATTATGAGTGCAGCAAAAAATATAAACATAAACCTTAAAATTTGGCGTCAAAAGAATGCTAGTTCTAAAGGTAGCATGGAAACTTATAAATTAGATAATGTTTCTACTGCAAGTTCGTTTTTGGAAATGTTAGACCAATTAAACGAGCAATTAATTAACGAAAAGAAAGAACCAGTAGCATTTGATCACGATTGTCGTGAAGGTATTTGTGGTATGTGTTCTTTATACATCAACGGACGTGCTCACGGACCTGATACAGGAATTACTACTTGTCAGTTACACATGCGAATGTTTAATGATGGTGATACAATTTACATCGAACCTTGGAGAAGTAAAGCATTCCCAGTAATCAAAGATTTAGTGGTTGATAGAACTGCTTTCGATAGAATTCAGCAAGCAGGAGGTTTCGTATCAGTAAACACTTCAGGAAATACGATTGACGCTAACTCAATTCCAGTTCCTAAAGACGATGCAGACAAGGCTTTTGAAGCAGCTGCATGTATTGGATGTGGAGCTTGTGTTGCGACTTGTAAAAATGGTTCTGCGATGTTATTCGTTGGAGCTAAAGTATCGCAATACGCTTTGTTACCACAAGGTAAAGTAGAAGCTACAAATCGTGTTTTAAATATGGTACGTCAGATGGACGAAGAAGGATTCGGAAATTGTACAAACACTGGAGCATGTGAAATCGAATGTCCAAAAGGAATTTCTTTAGAAAACATCGCTCGTATGAACAGAGAATTTTTAAAAGCATCAGTGAAATAATTCATTGAAACTTCAAAATAATAAAAACGCATTCATTCATTTGGATGCGTTTTTTGTTTTAAATATTTCTTAAACATTATTAAATGAAAAGAATAAAATGGTATTTTTAACGTGATAAATTAGTCAATATGAAACAGCTATTTCTTTTGTTTTTCTTTCTTTTTTCAATTTCAGGGATATCGCAAACTAATGTTTTAGTAATACAAAAGTTAAATTCTAAATTTACTAAAGAAATTAAGGAGAACAAGCGTATTAAAGTATGGACAAAAGATGGGCAAAAAATTTATGGAAGATTCACAATAAAAGATTCCACAAGTATTATAATTGAAGAAAAAGTTATACTATTAGAAGACATCATAAAAATGAAGAAAAAATCACTTTTTGGAACCATAGCAAATCCTATTTTTATTGTTTATGGCTCCTTTATGATAATTGCTGGTGTGGTAACAGTTGGTTCAGGCGGTTGGGGTGCAATTATTGGAGGAAGTTTTATTATTGGAGGAATGCCATTGGTTCTAATACCATCAATTTCTAATAAATATTCAATACAAGATTGGGAGTATTCAATAAAAATAAGATAAATGAAAATAGCACTTTTTCAAACCAAATTAGCTTGGGAAAATACAGAGGTCAATCGAACATATATCGAAGAATATTTTTTGAATGAAGACGAATCATTTGATTTATTTGTATTGCCCGAAATGTTCAATTCTGGTTTTACCATGAATCCATCGGCTGTAGCTGAAACTATGGAAGGAGAAACTATAAATTGGATGGAATCATTAGCTTTAGAAAAAAATTGCGCTATTTGTGGAAGTTTGGTAATTTCAGAAAACAGTAAATTTTATAATCGATTTGTTTTTGTGCATCCAAGTGGTAAAATAGATTTTTACAATAAAAGACATCTTTTTACACTTGCTGGAGAAGATAAAGTCTACACAAAAGGAACTGAAAAAGTTATTGTAAACTATAAAAATTGGAACATTTGCCTTCAAATATGTTACGATTTGCGTTTTCCAGTTTTTGTTCGAAATGTTGAAAATTACGATTTACTATTGTATGTTGCCAATTGGCCAAAGCCACGAATTAATGCTTGGGATACATTATTAAAATCACGCGCCATAGAAAATATGTGCTACACGATTGGAGTTAACAGAATAGGTGAAGATGCCAATAAATTGGAATACCCAGGACATTCGCAGGTAATTGATTTTCTTGGGAATCAAGTGATAAATTGTGAAAATGAATCAGGTGTTTATATTATTAATTTAGATAAACAAGCACAGCTAGAAGCGCGTGAAAAATTTAGTTTTTTAAATGATAGAGATGATTTTTCTTTAATCTAAATCAAAATCTTGTTCTACATCCCAATTCGCTCTAACGTCAATTTGTTTTGAAAAATAAATAATTTCTTCGGCTTGTTTTTTAGCTAAGTAATCACCCGTGTCCCAAACACCATTTGCATTGTCATCGTAAATAACTCGCAAAGTGTATATTTTAGGTTCAATTGTTTCAAAGGTTATTGAAGTTTCTTTACTCGAAGTTTTTGAATAAAATATTTCGCCTTTATCATCAAGCACTTCTAAAATAAATGGAAATCGTTTCACACCAGTTAGATTTACTTTTAAATTTCCATAATCTGAAAATAGTTTTGTTTTGAAATCAAACTGTAAAGAATCGTTTTTATCATCATAAAAATCTACAATTGCTTCGGGCAAAATTTCTAAACTATACTTTTGGTCTTCTTCCTTAACAAAATCAAAAAGAATTTCTTGATTGTATTCATCATATTTAGATGTAAATGCAACAGCAACAGAATCTTTATTTCTTAAGACTATTTTAGAATTATCAATTGATTTTATAGGTGTTGCTGTAATTAAAGAAAATTGCTCTCTAAAAGCTAAAACACCTTGTATTTTACTATCAATTTTTAAACTATCAGCCTCTTTTAATTTTTTAAATTTTGTAGTAAAGGTTTTGCTATAATTTCCATTTTCAACGGTTATATCTAACGAATCTAATTCTATGTTTGGATAAAACAATTGAACAGAATCTTTGTCTTTTTGTGGAAATTTTGTCAATTTAATTGGAATGTTTTCCTGACCTTTTTTTGCAGAAACTTTTATGTTTTTGGCATCACCCTCATAAGCCATGAAAAGTTTGTTATTGCTTTCTTGTGTAGGTTTTTCAGCTTTGAAAGGTACTTTTTCAGCAAATAATTCTAATTCATACATGGTTTCAGTAGGAATAGAAATAGGTTCATTAAAAAAAGCAATTTTATCACTTTTAGGATCAAATTTATTATTGCCAGCTTTGTCTTTAAGTGCTATTATGTGATAATTTCCTTCTTTCAAATTTTCTAGTGCAAATACTTTCAAACTATCTAAAGTATTTGTAACATACAAAGGAGTTTCTTTGTAAACGGTTGAGTCAGTAAAGGTTTTGGCGTCATACAACATAACACTTACAAAATTATCGGGTTTTTGTAAGTAAGCATCTTTGATTTTTCCAACTACAGTTAATGAATCAATATAGTTTCCAGTAGAAAAAACATATTTGAATTGAGAATACGGATTCCCTTCATTGTTATCAGTTATACTTTGACCAAAATTGAAACTGTAAGTTGTGTTTTCTTGTAATGTATCGGCTATTTTAATAGAAATAAATTTACTTGCGCTTCCTTGAGGAACAATTGTGGGTTGCTTTTTCATAGGAGGAGAAATAATCAACTGTTTGTTGATGTCTTTTACTTTAATCAATTCATCAAAATTGATTTTTATTTCGTTTCCTTTAAAATTTGTTGTAAAATTATCAGGGTAACTGTTTACTATTTTTGGAGCTATTGTGTCTTTTTTACCACCTGTAATTGTACCTCTTTTTGCACAATTTGTAAAGAACAACAGTGTACAAGATAAAAGGGCAAGATATTTAAGTTTTGTCATTGTCTTTAAAAATGAGGTTACAAAATAACAACTATAATTGCTTTAAACATAAAATTTTAGTAATTTTTATGAATCTGTATATGCAATTGTAATAATGCTAATTTTTGTATTGGGAATTTTTAACAAAGCTCTTGCACAAGCTTCTAATGTGGCGCCAGAAGTTATAACGTCATCTACCAACAAAAAATGTTTACCTGAATCTGCTGTTGTATATTTTACGTCAAAAAGAGAGTTATTGACTTCAGCTCGGGCTTCTTTGCTTTTTTTAGTTTGTGATTTTGAGTACACATTTCTATATAAGATTGTTTCATTGTAACCAATTTCTAAATTTTCTGAAAGCGCTTTACAAAATGTTGTTACTTGATTATAACCTCTCTCTTTTAGGCGTTTTTGATGGAGTGGAACTGGAATTATTTCAGAAAAAGCATGCTCTTTTGCAATTTCTTTTAAATCATTTGCATACCAATTTCCAAGAAAAGTGCCAATTTCTTGATGGTTTCTATATTTTAAATTGTGAATTAGATTTTGCACAACACCTTTTTTGTGAAAATAAAGCATTGCGCAAGAAAATTCAATTGGGATTATGCCATAAAATTTTTTTGTTGTATAATTGTCTTTTAAAAGATGATGTTGGGTAAGCGGAAGTTGATGCCTGCAATCGGTACAAATTATTTTTTCGTTTTGTAATAAAAGAGAATTACAGCCATTACATAATTTGGGAAAAAGTAAGTTTATCAGGTTTTTTAGCATTTTATCGATTTATCAAAACAAATTTAACATTTTTAAATACTTTCGTAATACAATATTAAGAAATGGCAATTAGAAAAAACAAAATTACAAAAATCAGCATCATTATTTTGATGTTGTTATTGTTGTTTTTTAGTGTCAAATATTACAAAGTAAAAGAAGAGTTAACGTCATTTAAAGAGCATTCAGAATTAGAAATAAAAGTTCTTGAAAGTCAACTTGGAGAAATACTTCATAAATATGATTCATTGAGTGAAGAATCAAAACATAATGCAGAATTAATAGCATTGAACATAGATTCTAAATCAATTAATGATGAATCAACTTCACAAATTAATTCAACTGCTAGTTCAATTAATGACTCTATTGTTTTTTATGCAAAAAGAGCTCAAGAGTTAAACACTCAAATTGCTCAAAAGAAACAAGCAATAGCTGATAATTCTAAAGCTTCTCAAAATACTAGTCAAGCAAATCTTTATAAATTATCTGCATCTAATATTAATGCTAAAGGAGTAAAGATATATTCTGATTTGTATAAAGCTAATAATTCACAAATTCAGCAATTGAGAGTTTGTTATACTTTACAAAGAAACGACGTTGTCAAATCTGGGTCAAGAAAAATATACATTCAGGTTGTAAATCCTAAAAATCAAATTATTTCTAAAGACAATTCATATGTTGAAGATGCTTTAGGAGCAAGATTACAATTTAGTGCAATTTCTGAAGTTAATTACAATAAGAAAGACACAGATGTTTGTGCTTATGTTGATCTAGAAAAAAACAAAACTATTAAAGGGAATTACATCATAAATATTTACAGTGATTTCACTAAAATTGGTTCTACAATTTTCGAATACAAATAATTTGTATTTAATTCTTTAAAAACTTTTCTTTATTCCATTCCTATTTTTACTTTTGCATTATGGCAAAACAAGATGATATATTTAAAAATGTAGTTTCGCATGCAAAAGAATACGGATTTATTTTTCCGTCAAGCGAAATATACGATGGACTTAGTGCAGTATATGACTATGCACAAAATGGTGTTGAATTAAAAAAGAACATCCGTGAATATTGGTGGAAAGCAATGGTGCAAATGCACGAAAACATTGTTGGTTTAGACGCTGCAATATTGATGCATCCAACTACTTGGAAAGCTTCTGGACACGTTGATGCTTTTAACGACCCATTAATCGACAATAAAGATTCTAAAAAAAGATACCGTGCCGATGTTTTAATTGAGGATTATGCCGAAAAATTAAACCAAAAAGCACAAAAAGAAATCGACAAAGCACGTGAGCGTTTTGGTGCTTCATTTGATGAAGAACAATACAAAACAACGAATCCTCGTGTGATGGAATATTTGTCTAAAAAGAAAGAAATTCT
>ERZ1034361.941-NODE-941-length-16984-cov-3.298870_pt1 | contig 16984 bp, 18 predicted proteins | sample MGYA00520617_ERZ1034361 | MGnify/ENA primary metagenome ERZ1034361 (study PRJEB33736, sample SAMEA104284507) | Azolla filiculoides | biome: Urban; feature: Water surface; material: Ditch water | place: Netherlands | collected 2015-10-28 | depth 0-0.1 m ... | reverse complement strand
GGTTTGGTATGAGAATGTCGATTCGACCCGGACTTTCCAGGAGAAGACCCTTATGAGCGCCCCCACTTCCGAGACCTTTGCCCAACAGCTCCAGCAGTTGCGCAACGACTTGATCGAACAGATTCGCCAGCAACGCGGTGGCCAGATCGGCCGGGCCGAAGCCGCTGGCGACCGCCATGACGTCCAGAGCGGCGACTGGGCGCAATTCGATGGCGAGCGCGACCTCGCGATGGCGCTGGACCAGCGCGAAACGGAAGAGCTCGGCGCCATCGACGCGGCGCTCAAACGCATCGCGAATGGCAGCTACGGCTATTGCAAGGATTGCGAGATCGAGATCCCGGCGGCCCGGCTGCACGCCAGCCCGACCACGCTGCGCTGCCTGACTTGCCAGGAGCGGGCCGAGCGCGCCAGCGGCGAAAGCCATTCGACCCTTTGAACCCAGCGCTGATCGGCAAGCGGCTTGAGCGCCGGCCGGCAGCCGACAGCGCTCAAGCCGGCAATGCCAGGGTCTGGGTGATGGCGCCGAACAGGCTCTGGCCCTCCGGGTTCCTGATCTCGATCCGCAGCTGGTCGCCCTCCTCCTGTGCTGGTGAACGCAGCGCAGCGTAACCGAGCACCGTACCGGCCCCGAGGGCGCGATGGCGGCACAGCAGCGACAGCCACTGGCCGAAATGGAGCGCGCTGCTGTCGGGCTCGCAGACACCGAGCGGCTGCCCGTTGCGCGTGAGCTGCAAGGGTAGCTGGAGGCGACCGCGCTGCCAGGCCGTTCCGAGCTCGTCGAGCGTCACGGCGACCGGACTGAAGACCGTGGCAGGCCAAGCAGACAGGTCATCACCGCCTGCAGTTGCACCGGATGCCGGCTCATGCACACACCAGTCGTTGACCAGCATCAGCAGCCGGATCGCGTCGAGTGCCTGCTCGGGACTCGCACGCGCCGGCAGGTCGCCGCTGACGACCGCCAGACCGGCGCCAAAGTCGGCCGCCAGCGCCGGGTCATGCCAGAGCATGTCGTCGCAAGGGCCGAGCAAGGCGTCGCCCGCGCCCTGGCGCAGTCGCGGCAATCCGCCAGCTCCAGCCGCTGAGAACGGCGCCGGATCGGCTGCCACCCATTGGAATGCGCGCGGCAGCGGCGCCATGCAGCGCGCGGGCTCGAAGGCAAAGGCATGACGGGCCCGGCCCTGGTTCAAGGCCACATAGAGATCCTGCAACTGGGGCGCGATGAAGTTCCAGTCATCGAGCGCCTGCTGCAGCGTGTGGGCGGCATCCGTGGCGTAGTGGGCCATGGCGAGATCGCGCGAAACGACGACCAGCTGCCCGTCGCGCGAGCCGTCCTTGTAGCTAGCCAGTTTCATCTGCGGGGCTTCAGTCCTCGAGCAGGCTGCGCAACATCCAGGCCGACTGCTCGTGCACACTCAGGCGCTGCGTCAGCAAGTCGGCGCTGGGCTGGTCATGGGCCTGATCCACCAGCGCAAACAGGCCACGGGCGGTGCGCGCGACAGCCTCATGCCCCTCGGCCAGCAGCCGGACCATCTCGAGCGCCTTGTGCGGGCGGGCGTCGACATCGGGCAGCGAGCTCAGCCGGGCGAATTCGGCATAGGAGCCCGGCGCCGCATGGCCCAGCGCGCGGATGCGCTCGGCGATCGGGTCGACTGCGTTCCAGAGCTCGGTGTACTGCTGCATGAACATCGCATGCAGGCTGTTGAACATCGGGCCGGTCACGTTCCAGTGGAAATTGTGCGTGGTCAGGTAGAGCGTGAAGGTATCGGCCAGCAGATGGCTCAGGCCCTGCGCGATCGCGGCCCGATCATGCTCACCAATGCCGATGTCCATCTTGCGGGCTTCAGTCTTCTTTTTTGCCATATCGACCTCCAATTACAAAATTCGCCACAACGATTGCGTGGCCTCATCTTAATACCGCCAGGATCGCGCCAGGATTTCCTCTACTGGTCTAAATGATTGAAAAAATCAATCACCAAGGGTGCGAAACAGGTGGACCCCAGTCGCCCTCTTGCCTTATTTTCTCGTAGGTGAGGGAGACATAAGATGAACAACGATTTGGTTCAACCCGCCGGATTCGGGCCTCTGCACCCGCGCCACGACGGCGCGCGGGCCGCGTTCGAACGGCTGCTCGCACAGGCCGATGTCAGGCTCGACGGCCAGCAGCCCTGGGACCTGCAGATCCGGCACAGCGGCACCTTCGACCGTGTGCTCGGTCACGGCAGCCTGGGGCTGGGCGAAAGCTATATGGAGGGCTGGTGGGACTGCGAGCGGCTCGACGAGTTCATCTGCCGCGCGCTGCGGGCCGGCCTCGACCGGCAGGTACGCAACCCGGCCCTGCTGCTGCTCGCGCTCAAGTCCCGGCTGATGAACCTGCAGTCCCCGACGCGGGCCTGGCAGGTCGGCGAGCACCATTACGACACCGGCAACGAGCTGTTCGAGGCCATGCTCGACCCGACCATGTCCTACAGCTGCGGCTACTGGGCCCAGCACGAGACGCTGGAGCAGGCGCAGCGCGCCAAGCTGGAGCTGATCTGCCGCAAGCTGCAGCTCAAGCCCGGCATGACGCTGCTCGACATCGGCTGCGGCTGGGGCGGGCTGATGCGCCACGCCGCTGCGCAATACGGCGTGAGCTGCGTGGGACTGACGATCTCGCGCGAGCAGGCCGAATGGGCCAACCGGCAGCTGCAGGGTCTGCCGGCCCAGGTCGAACTGGTGGACTACCGGAAATTCAATCCCGAAGGCACAAAGCGCTTCGACCGCCTGGTTTCGGTCGGCATGTTCGAGCATGTGGGGCCGAAGAACTACCGGACCTATTTCGAAGTCGCCCGGCGCAGCCTGCGCGAAGACGGCCTGTTCCTGCTGCACACCATAGGCAGGAACCGTCCCGGCAGCGCCAACGACCCCTGGATCGAGAAATACATCTTCCCCAACGGCGTGCTGCCGGCGCCAAGCGAGCTGACCCAGGCTGCCGAGCGCGAATTCGTGCTCGAGGACCTGCACAACTTCGGCGCCGACTACGACCGCACGCTGATGGCCTGGCTGGAGCGCTTCGATGCCGCCTGGCCCCAGCTGCAACAGCGCTATCCGGAGCGCTTCCGGCGCATGTGGCGCTACTACCTGATGGCCTGCGCCGGCACCTTCCGCGCGCGCGACAACCAGCTTTGGCAACTCGTGCTGTCGCCGCGCGGCGTGAACGACGGCTATCGTCGTCCGCTGCGCTGAAGCCGGCAGCCGGCAGCCGGCAATAAGACGGGTTGCCGCGGGCAGCCGGCATGCGATGCGCGACAATCGCAGCACCATGAATCCAACTTACGTCTTGACCCTGTCCTGCCAGGACAAGCCCGGCATCGTGCACGCTGTCTCGGGTTTCCTGCTGGAACATGGCGGCAACATCGAGGAAGCCGCCCAGTACAACGACCACGACACCGGACTGTTCTTCATGCGGGTGCAGTTCTGCTGCCTGAGCCTGAGCGAGCAGGAACTGCGCAACGAAGTCAAGCTGTTCGTGCAGGCGCACGCGATGGACTGGAGCCTGCATGGGCTGGACTCGCGCCTGCCGACCGTGATCATGGTGAGCCAGCAGGGCCACTGCCTGAACGATTTGCTGTTCCGCTGGAAGAGCGGCCTGCTGCCGATCGACATCCGGGCCATCATCAGCAACCACCGCGACTTCTACCAGCTCGCGGCGAGCTACAACATCCCGTTCCACCACCTGCCGGTCACGGCGGCGACCAAGGCCCAGGTCGAAGCGCGCCAGCTCGAGATCATCGAGCAGGAGCAGGCCGACTTGGTGGTGCTGGCGCGCTACATGCAGGTGCTATCGAACGAGATGTGCCGCAAGCTGGCTGGCAAGGCGATCAACATCCACCACAGCTTCCTGCCGAGTTTCAAGGGCGCCAAGCCCTACTACCAGGCGCACCAGCGCGGCGTCAAGCTGATCGGGGCGACCGCCCACTATGTGACCGCCGACCTCGACGAGGGGCCGATCATCGAACAGGATGTGGCGCGGGTCGACCATGCGATGACAGTGGAAGACCTGACCAGCATCGGTCGCGACACCGAGAGCCAGGTGCTCGCGCGCGCCGTCAAATGGCACAGCGAACACCGCGTGCGGCTCAACGGTCACCGCACCGTGGTGTTCCGCTGACAGATACAGGCCGTCAGCGCCGGACTCAGGCGGCCGCCTGTCATCGGCTGATTCAGTCGATCTCGAGTCGGTGACCGCTGCTGCTGCCCTGGCGCTTGGGCAGCGTCAGGCTCAGCACGCCGTTGTCGAACCTGGCCTTGGCCTGGCTGTTGTCGATGTCGGCCGGCAACTGGAAGCTGCGCGCGACCGAGCCGAAATAGCGCTCGCTGCGCAAGGATTTCTCGTCGGCGCTCTGGCTGTCTTGCTGCTTGACCTCGGCGCACAGGGTCACGACATTGCCCTCGACCGTGACCTGGATATCCTGCTTCGAGACCCCGGGCAGCTCGGCATGCACCGTATAGGCATCGTCCGACTCCTTGACATCGACCTTGATCGACTGCGGCAGCGGGTCGCCGTGCAGCGGACGGATGAAGAAACCGGGCGACATCAGGTCCTTGAACAGATCGTCGAACCGGGTGCCGCGCGTCATGAGGCTGTTCATGCTTTTCACTCCTTGAATCTGGATGGCTGGGTCAGTGCCAGCGTCGACGACCCGACGGGTCATGTCCTGCTGCAGCAATGACAATAATGCGCAACACACCGAATTGCAAGCAGCAGCAAGCGGCAGCTCAGCCCTGGGCGGGATAGTGACGGACACCAAAGATCGCGCTGCCCACGCGCACCAGGGAGCTGCCGCTGGCGATGGCCGCCTCGAGGTCGTCACTCATGCCCATCGAGAGGGTGTCGAGCGCCAGCCCCTGCGCATTGAGCGCCTCGAACAATGCGCGCGCGCGACCGAACACCGCGCAGGCGCTGGCGAAATCGGGCGCGGGTTCGGGGATGCACATCAGGCCACGCAGGCGCAGGCGCGGCAGGGCCGCGACGGCCTGCGCCAGCCCGAGCGCCTGCTCCGGCAGCACGCCCGACTTGTTCGGACCGCCATCGACATTGACCTGCACGCAGACCTGCAAGGGCGGCAATTCCGGCGGCCGCTGCTCGCTCAGGCGCTGCGCGACCTTGAGCCGGTCGACTGTGTGGACCCAGTCGAAATACTCGGCTACCGGACGGGTCTTGTTGCTCTGCAGCGGCCCGATGCAATGCCATTCGATATCGGTCAGGCCCGCCGCACGCAGCTGCTGCACCTTCTCGACTCCCTCCTGCACATAGTTCTCGCCAAAGGCACGTTGTCCAGCGCTCCATGCCTGTCGCACCGCGTCGGCATCGAAGGTCTTGGAAACCGCCAGCAGCTGCACTGAGCCCTTAGGCCGGTCGGCGCGATCACAAGCCTGCTCGATGCGCGCCTGCAGGGCTTGGAGATTGGCGGAGATCATGGACATAATGATAAAAAACAAGGGAGTCGGGATGGACATCACCCAGCTGCTGGCTTTCAGCACCAAGAACAAGGCCTCGGATCTGCACCTGTCGGCCGGGCTGCCGCCGATGATACGGGTGCATGGGGACGTCAGGCGCATCAACGTCGAGGCGCTGGACCACAAGCAGGTCCACGCGATGATCTACGACATCATGAACGATGCCCAGCGCAAGCACTACGAGGAGTTCCTCGAGGTGGACTTCTCGTTCGAGATCGAGGGACTGGCACGCTTTCGGGTCAATGCCTTCAACCAGAACCGCGGCGCAGCCGCGGCTTTTCGCACCATTCCCGCCAAGATCCTGACGCTCGAGCAGCTCAACTGCCCGCCGATATTTGCCGAGCTGGCGCTCAAGCCGCGCGGCCTGGTGCTGGTGACGGGTCCGACCGGATCGGGCAAGTCGACCACGCTCGCGGCCATGGTCAATCACCTCAACGAACGCGCATACGGCCATGTGCTGACGATAGAGGACCCGATCGAGTTCGTGCATGAGTCCAAGAAATGCCTGGTCAACCAGCGCGAAGTCGGTCGCATGACCCTGTCCTTCGCCAATGCGCTGCGCTCGGCGCTGCGCGAGGACCCGGACGCCATCCTGGTCGGCGAGATGCGCGACCTCGAGACGATCCGGTTGGCGATGACGGCCGCCGAGACCGGACACCTGGTATTCGGCACGCTGCACACTTCGTCGGCCGCCAAGACCATAGACCGCATCATCGACGTCTTCTCCTCGGAGGAAAAGGACATGGTGCGGGCCATGTTGTCGGAGTCGCTGGTCGCGGTGATCTCGCAGACCCTGTGCAAGAACAAGGAGGGCAGCGGCCGCATTGCGGCCCACGAGATCATGCTCGGCACGCCGGCGGTGCGCAACCTGATCCGCGAGAACAAGGTCGCGCAGATGTATTCGGCGATCCAGATGGGCAACGGCTTCGGCATGCAGACGCTGGACCAGAGCCTGACCGATCTGGTCAGACGCAACCAGATTTCCAGCGCCGAGGCACGCAGCAAGGCCAAGATCCCGGAAAACTTCCCCGGTTGAGTCCGGCAGGAGCATGCAGATGGAACGCGATCAAACGAGCCAATTCGTCAACGATCTGCTCAGGCTGCTGGTTGAGCGCCAGGGTAGCGACCTGTTTCTGACTGCCGATTTCCCGCCTGCGATCAAGATCGACGGCCAGATCAGCAAGGTGTCGCCGCAGCCGCTGAGCAGCCAGCACACCCAGACGCTGGCGCGCGCGATCATGAACGACAAGCAGGCGGCCGAGTTCGAGCGCAGCCGGGAATGCAATTTCGCGATCGCGCCGGCTGGCATCGGGCGCTTTCGCGTCAACTGCTTCCTGCAGATGGGCAAGGTCGGCATCGTCATGCGCACGATCCCGGGCCAGATCCCGACCATAGACGGGCTTGGCCTGCCCCAGGTACTGAAGAATGTCGCGCTGGCCAAGCGCGGCATCTGCATCCTGGTCGGCGGCACCGGCTCGGGCAAGTCGACCACGCTGGCGGCCATGGTCGACTGGCGCAACGAGAACACGCATGAGCATATCGTGACGGTGGAGGACCCGATCGAATTCGTGCACCAGCACAAGAACTGCATCATCACCCAGCGCGAGGTCGGGCTCGACACCGACAGCTGGGACAACGCGCTCAGGAACTCGCTGCGCCAATCCCCCAACGTGATCCTGATGGGTGAGATCCGCGACCACGAGACCATGGAGCATGCGATCGCGTTCGCCGAGACCGGTCATCTCTGCATGGCGACGCTGCACGCCAACAATGCCAATCAGGCGATGGAGCGCATCATCAACTTCTTCCCGCAAGAGCGCCACGCACAAATGCTCAAGGATGTGTCACTCAACATCAAGGGCCTGATCGCGCAACGCCTGATCCCGCGCCAGGACGGCAAGGGCCGTTATGCCGCGGTCGAGGTGCTGCTGCACAGCGGCCTGATCGCGGACCAGATCATGAAGGGCGAGATCAACGAGATCAAGGAGACCATGAAGAAGAGCCGCGAAGTCGGCATGCAGACCTTCGACCAGGCCTTGTTCGATGCCTTCGAGGCCCGGCTGATTTCCTACGAGGAGGCGCTGCGCAACGCCGACTCGCAAAACGACCTCAAGCTCAACATCAAGCTCAACAGCCTGCGCGCGCGCAGCACCAACCTGTCGGCCGGCACCGAGCACCTGACCCTGATCTGAGTGCTCCGCCACGGAGGCGGGCCAGACCCGGTCGAGCAGTAAAACTGGGGCTTAGCGCGCGGGCGCGGGCTGCAAGCGCTTGAGCTCGTCCTCGCTGAGGTAGTCGAAGATCCGCACGACGGCCTTGACGCCGCTGGTGGTGCGCGCGATCTCGGTCGCCAGATCGGCCTCGCGCCGGGTCACGCGCCCCATCAGGTAGACGGTGCCGCGCTCGGTCACGACCTTGAAGGCCTGCGACGAGAGCTCGCGGTTGTCGATGAAGCCGGCCTTGACCCGGCCGCTCAGCACGAGGTCGGAGGTACGCTGGGTCAGCGTCGGGCTGTCGGTGATCGCGAGCTCGTTGACGACCGAGCGCACATTGTCGACGCCGGAGACGATCTGCTGCACGCGCTGGCGGTCGGCCTCGTTGGGCACTTCGCCGCTCAGCAGCACCTGGCGGTTGTAGCTGGTGACGTTGACCCGGACCCGGGTGCCGACGGCTTCACCGATGCGGTTGGCCGACTTGAGCTCGATCGCCTCGTCCTCGAGTTGGGCGCCCGAGCTGCGGCGATCGGCCGCGACCAGACCGGTGCCGACAGCGGCCCCGAGCATCAGGGGCGCGCAGCCCGACACCAGGCCGCCGAGCGTGGCGGCAAGCAGCAAGGCGGCGCTGGCGCGCAGCAGGGAAAAGGTCAGCACTTTCATTCGACAAGCTCCTCGGGTGCGTCGTCGCCCAGCAACTGGACATCGACACCATCACAGATACAGTGCAGCACGACCTGATGCGCCTCGTGGATGCGCGGCAGGCGCTCGCTCGGCACGCAGACCAGCACATCGGTGTCCTTGAGCAACTGGCCGAGCGCGCCAGCGCGGGCACCACAGAGGGCCACCACGGTCATCTCGCGCTCATGCGCGGCCTCGACCGCGCCGAGGATCTCGGGCGCCTGCGACAGGCTGGTGACGACCAGCAGGGTGTCACCCGGCTGACCGAGCGCACGCACCTGGCGCGCGTAGACCGAGCGCGCATCGAAGGCGTTGTAGAGCCCGGTGAAGACGGCGGCATTGCTGCCGAGAGCAAGCGCCGCGAGTTCGGGCCGGTCGCGCTCGAAGCGGCCGACAAAGGCGCTCGCGAACGCCTCGACCAGGCCGACCGAAGCCCCGTTGCCGCAGGCCAGCACCTTGCCGCCGCCGGTGACCGAAGCCAGGATGGCCGCAAGTGCAGCCTCCACGACCGGCGCCAGACTCTGGGCACATTGATACTGGATGTCGGCGCTGTCGATGAATTGCTGTTGGATGCGTTGCAAAACCATGGGGCGGATGATAAACCGGGCCGGGTCGGCGCAACGGCCTAGCCAGCATCGAAAGCGGCGCGCAGCCATTCGATCGCGGGCGGCTCGGGACCGTCGAGCCGGCCCTGCAGCAGCACCGCATCGAAACGGCAGGGCGGCAGGCTGGCCAGTCGTGCCAGGAAATGGCGCGCCGCAAAGATGATCCGGCGCTGCTTGGAAGACAAGATGCTGGCCGCCGCACCGCCCTGGGCCAGCGAACGGCGCTGGCGCACCTCGACGAACACCAGCGTGCCGTCGCGCTCGCGCATAATCAGATCGATCTCGCCGCCGCCACGGCCTGGCGTCCTGAAATTGCGGCAGACCAGGCGCAGGCCCTGGCACTGCAGATGGTCGAGCGCCAGCTGTTCGGCCCTGTCGCCCCTGGCCTTGCTGGTGGCGGCTGCACCCTCAATCTGGATCGTCATCTTGAATCCCTCCTTCCAGCCGGCGCTGGGCGCCGCGCAAGCGGCAGCCGGTGCGCAACATTATCCCGCCGGGGCGCTCTATGTGGTGGCCACCCCGATCGGCAACCTGGCCGACATCACGCTGCGCGCGCTGCACCTGCTCGGGCTGGTCGATGCGATCGCCTGCGAGGACACCCGCCACACGGCCAGCCTGCTGCAGGCCTACGGGCTGCATCGACCCTTGCTCGCGCTGCACCAGCACAACGAGGCCGAGGCCGCGATCGGCGTGGTCGAGCGACTGCAGCGCGGCGAACGCATCGCCTATGTCAGCGACGCCGGCACGCCGGGCATCAGCGACCCGGGCGCTCGACTCTGCGCAGCGGTGCAGGCCGCCGGGCTGCGCGCGATCCCGCTGCCGGGCGCCAGCAGCGTGACGACGCTGCTGAGCGTGGCCGGACTGGCGGCGACCGAGACCGATGCCGCCTTCGAGTTCACCGGTTTCCTGCCGACCAAGGGCTCGGCGCGCGCGCAGGCGCTGCGCCGGCTGGCCCAGCAGCCGCACGCCTGCGTGCTGCTCGAAGCGCCGCACCGGATCCAGACCCTGGCCAAGGACCTGATCGAGCTCGGCGAGCGCCGGGTCACGCTCGGGCGCGAGCTGACCAAGCAGTTCGAGCAGCTCGTCACGCTGCGCTGCGACGAGCTGGCGGGCTGGCTGGCGGCCGACGCCATGCATGGCAAGGGCGAATTCGCGCTCGCGCTGCACCCGCTGGCGCGCGCCGCGGCGTCAGAGGACGGTCCGGATGCCGAAGCGCTGCGCGTGCTCAAGCTGCTGCTGGCCGAGTTGCCGCTCAAGGGCGCAGCGCGGCTGGCGGCCGAGATCACGGGCGGCTCGAAGAATGCGCTCTACCAGGCCGGACTCGCACTCAAGCCGACGGCGGACTGAGGCGCCGATACGGCAGGCCGGCAAACCGGCACAGAGGCCGGCCAGGCCCAGACAAACCTGTGTCGATTTGGCGACAAGATGGGCGGATCTTGATGTTTGTCAGCATTTCATTGGCCGCTTCGGGCATGATGAGGTTGATTGCTGCACCGCAGCAAATGCACACCCTCCCCTCATCCAGACGGCCTTTCCCATGAGCATACGCCACCTCGATTCCCTGTTTTCCCCCCGCAGCGTCGCCGTCATCGGCGCCTCGGATCGCCTGCACAGCGTGGGCCACACGGTCTGGAGCAATCTGACTGCTGGCTACAAGGGCGAACTGCATGCGGTCAACCCGCACCAGAGCGAACTCGACGGCAAGCCGGTGTTTCCCGATCTGCAGGCGCTGGCGGCGCAATGCGGCAAGGGGCCCGAACTGGCGGTGATCTGCACCCCGCCCGAGACTGTCGCGGGACTGATCACCGAGCTCGGCGCCATCGGCACGCGCGCCGCCGTGGTCATCACGGCCGGGCTGTCGCCCGAGCAGAAGCAGGCCATGCTGGATGCGGCCAGGCCGCACACGCTGCGCATCCTGGGGCCCAACTGCATCGGCCTGCTGGTGCCGCACCTGGGCCTGAACGCCAGCTTTGCACCGGCCAATGCGGCGCCGGGCCAGCTCGCCTTCGTCTCGCAGTCGGGCGCACTCGTGACGGCGATGCTGGACTGGGCCAACTCGCGCGGCATCGGCTTCTCGCATTTCATCTCGCTCGGCGAACATGCCGACGTCGACTTCGGCGATATCCTGGATTTCCTGGCCAGCGATTCACGCACGCGCGCGATCCTGCTCTACATCGAGTCGATCGAATCGGCGCGCAAGTTCATGTCGGCCGCGCGGGCAGCGGCGCGCAACAAGCCGGTGATCGTGATCAAGGCCGGGCAGTCCACCCGGGGCCAGCAGGCAGCGGCCTCGCACACTGGCGCCCTGGCCGGCTCGGACGCGGTGTTCGACGCCGCGATCTCGCGCGCCGGCATGCTGCGCGTGCACACCCTGCTGCAGCTGTTCTCGTCGGCCGAGCTGCTGGCGCGTTTCCGCGACAACCGCAGCGAGAAGCTGATCGTGCTGACCAACGGCGGCGGCGCCGGCGTGATCGCAGCCGACGCGGCGGCCAACGCAGGCGTCGAGCTGGCCGAGCTCGAGCCCGGCCTGATCGAACAGCTCGATGCCGTGCTGCCGGCCAACTGGTCGCATGGCAACCCGGTTGACATCATCGGCGACGCGCCGGTGCAGCGTTACCTCGATGCGCTGCAGTTGCTGCTCAAGCAGCGCGACAGCGCGGTGCTGTTCGTGCAGGCGCCGACCGCCATCGTCTCGAGCACCGAGATCGCGCAGGCCCTGCTGCCGCTGGCCAGCCAACGGCCACCGCGTGTGCTGGCCAGCTGGCTCGGCAGCAGCATGGTCAGCGAGGCCAGACGGCTGTGCCGCCAGGCCGGCATCCCCGACTACAACACGCCCGAGGAGGCCGTGCGCGCCTTTTCCTTCCTGCGCCAGTACCACCGCCACCAGGCCGAGCTGATGGAGATGCCCACCTCCGACCCGCTGGGCAGCCAACCCGATCTGGCGCGGATGCGCGAACTGATCGACTTCGTGCTGGCGGATGGCCGCGACGTCCTGACCGAACCCGAATCGAAGGAACTGCTGCGCCTGGCGGGCGTGCCGGTGACACCCACACGCGTGGTGCCACCCGAGCCCGAAGCCGCGGTCTACGCGGCTGAAACCGTGGGTTATCCGGTCGTGATCAAGATCCTGTCACCCGACATCATGCACAAGTCGGATGTCGGTGGCGTGCGATTGAACCTGCACGGCGCCAGCGAAGTCATGGCCGCCGCCGAGGCCATGCTGCAGCGCGTCGCCGAGCGCCAGCCCGACGCGCGCATCGAAGGCTTCACGGTGCAACCCATGGTGCGGCAAGCGCACTCGCATGAGCTGATCGTGGGCGCCAGCGTGGACCCGCAGTTCGGCCCGGTGATCCTGTTCGGTGCCGGCGGCGTGTCGGTCGAAGTGGTGGCCGACCATGCGCTGGCGCTGCCGCCGCTCAACACCTCGCTGGCGCGCTCGCTGATCGGGCGCACCCGGATCTCCAAGCTGCTGCAGGGCTACCGCGAGGTGCCGGCAGCCGACCATGACTCGATCGTCCATGTGCTGCTGGCGGTGTCGCAGCTGCTGGCCGACATTCCCGAGATCGCCGAGCTCGACATCAACCCGCTGATGGTCAACCACGAGGGCGCGCTCGCGCTCGACGCACGCGTGCGCCTGAGCCGGGCCAAGCCGGCGGGCGCCTCCAACTTCGCGATCCGGGCTTACCCCCGGCACCTGATCGAGACCCTGCCCTGGGACCAGGGCGGCACGCTGACGCTGCGGCCGATCCGGCCCGAGGACGAGGCCAGGCACCTGGATTTCTTCCACAAGCTGGACCCCGAGGATGTGCGCATGCGCATGTTCAGCGCCCGGCGCAGCCTCGAACACAGCGAACTCGCGCGCCTGACCCAGATCGACTACGAACGCGAGATGGCCTTCCTTGCCACGGTCACCCATGCCGATGGCAGCGAGGAGACGATAGGCTCGGTGCGCGGCATCAGCGACCCGAACAACGACGAGGCCGAGTTCGCCGTGATCGTGCGCTCGGACATGAAGGGCAAGCGCCTGGGCTGGGTCCTGATGGACAAGCTGATCCGCTACCTGCGCGCCAATGGCACCCAGCGCGTGGTCGGCACGATCCTGAAGGAGAACGCCGGCATGCTGGACCTCGCGCGCAGCCTGGGCTTCGTGATCACGCGCCATCCGGAAGACCCCGACCTGCGCTGGGCCGAGCTGCCGCTGCAGGCCAAGGCGACGGAGAGCACCTGAAGCCACGATCTTTCCCGATGGCCCGGCAGCCGCAACAGGCTGGCAGGCCAGGACCGACCGCATGTCGGTCAGGAAGGCTACAGGTCCAGCCGGCATAATTTGCCCTTTGATCCGTCCCACCCCCTTGCAGGAACCTCCATGAGCAGCATACAAACCGTCGGCATCGTAGGTGCCGGCACCATGGGCAATGGCATCGCGCAGGCCTGTGCCGTCAGCGGCATTCGGGCCGTGATGGTCGACATCAGCGAAGCCGCGGTGCAAAAAGGTCTCGCCGCGCTCCAGTCCAGCCTGGAGCGGCTGGTCAAGAAGGACAAGCTGAGCGCCGCCGACCGCGATGCCGCGCTGGCCCGCGTGCAAGGCACGACGGACTACGAGGCACTCAAGAGCGCCGATCTCGTGATCGAGGCGGCGACCGAGAACCTCGAACTCAAGATCAGGATCCTGCGCCAGCTCGATGGCCTGCTGCCGGCCGAGACCCTGATCGCGACCAACACCAGCTCGATCAGCATCACCCAGCTCGCGGCCGTGACCGCGCGCGCCGAACGCTTCATCGGCATGCATTTCTTCAACCCGGTGCCGCTGATGGCGCTGGTCGAGGTGATCCGCGGCCTGCAGACCAGCGATGCGACCCATGACGCGGTGCGGGAACTGGCGCTGCACCTGGGCAAGACCCCGGTCAGCGTGAGGAATGCGCCGGGCTTCGTGGTCAACCGGATCCTGGTGCCGATGATCAACGAGGCCTTCTTCGTGCTGGCCGAGGGCGTCGCCTCGGCCGAGGACATCGATGCCGGCATGAAGCTGGGCTGCAACCATCCGATCGGCCCGCTGGCGCTGGCCGACATGATCGGCCTGGACACCTGCCTGGCGATCATGAACGTCTATTTCGACGAGTTCAAGGACAGCAAGTACCGCGCCAGTCCGCTGCTGAAGGAAATGGTTGCCGCCGGCCGCCTGGGCCGCAAGAGCGGTCACGGCGTCTACGCCTACTGATGAGCACCGATCCGCGCACCGAGGACCGGCTGGCCGAGCTCGAGATCAAGGCCAGCTTCGCCGACGACCTGCTCGACCGGCTCAACGAGCTGGTCTACCGGCAGCAGCGCCAGATCGAGCAGCTGCAACTCGAGCTCGCCGCGCTGCGCGGTCAGTGGAACAGCGACAACACGACACCGACCTTCCGCAGCCTGCGCGACGAGCTGCCCCCCCACTATTGAATCTGCCCGGCATGAGTCACTACACCGCCGCTCACCTGGGCGCGCTGCCCATCACCGATCTGGCCTGCGCCCAGGCGGCGATCCAGATGGCGCGCACGCTGGCCAGCCGTTCCGGCGTCGAGTTGCGCGAGCCGCCGCCCGAGCCGACCGGCTGCTGCGGCCGCGGCTGCAACGGCTGCGTCTGGGAGGGCTATTTCACCGCCATGGCCTACTGGCGTGACGAAGCGCTGCTGCAGATCAGCGACTAGCGCCCGGTAGCAATTCCTGATAGCAAGTTTTAGCATTCCTGGCATGAAAAGGCGGCTAGGATAGCGCTTCAATGCGCAATCTGAACCTCTACTTCCTGACCAGACTCAGCGCGCTGGCAGGTCGACTGCCCGCCAGACTGATCAGCCTGGTATTGGCGACCGGTCTGGGCTGGACGCTGGCGCAATCCGGACTGGATCGTCTGCAACTGCTGGCACAGCAGCGCTATGGTCAGGCGGCCAGCGAGACCGTGGCCAGCTGGCGCCAGATGCTCGAGGAGTCGCGCGCGCGGCCCGACGACGACAAGCTCAAGGCAGTCAATCAATTTTTCAACCGCCGCATCCGCTACAGCAGCGATCAAGCCAGCTGGGGCATGCCCGACTACTGGGCCACGCCGCTCGAATTCATGGGACGAGCGCAGGGTGACTGCGAGGATTTCGCGATCGCCAAATACATTTCGCTGCTGCTGCTGGGCATACCGAATGACAGGCTGCGCCTGATCTACGTGCGGGCGCGCTTTGGCGCCAACGCGACCCTCAACACCGAGGCACATATGGTGCTGGGCTATTACATCGACCCGGCGGGCGAGCCAATCATCCTGGACAGCCTGTTGAACGCGATCCATCCTGCGGCAGCACGCACTGACCTGACACCGGTTTTCAGCTTCAATTCACAGGGACTGTGGGTACCGGGTGCTCCCGGCCTGGGCGCAGATCCAACTGCCAGACTGTCGCGCTGGCGCGACGTGCTGGACCGGATCAAGATCGACGGCATACAGTTATGACCGCAGCAAGCAAGGGAGAGGTCTCGATGTCACTCGTCAAACAACTCTGGCTGACCATCACGCTGGTGATGCTATCGGCCTTCGGCATCAGTCTGGTGGTCAATGTCTATTCTTCCCGGCAATATCTGGAGCAGCAGCTGCAGATCAAGAACGTCGACAACGCGACCTCACTCGCGCTCTCGCTGAGCCAGATGGAAAAAGACCCGCCGACGATCGAGCTGATGGTGTCCTCGCAGTTCGACATCGGTCACTACCGCTTGATCCGGATCGTCTCGCCGAACGGCCAGGTCCTGATCGAGAAGCACTACGAAGGCAAACTGGCGGATGTGCCGCAATGGTTCATCAACCTGATCCCGCTGCGGGTCCAGAATGGTCAGGCCCTGATCCAGGAAGGCTGGAAACAGTACGGCACTCTGACGCTGGCCAGCCACGACCAATATGCCTACCAGAGCCTGTGCGACGGCACGCGCCAGCTGCTGCTGTGGTTCCTTCTCGGCGGCCTGCTGACCGGCTTGCTCGGCATGACGCTGCTGCGCTTCATCACCCGGCCGTTGCTGGACATGGTGGCACAGGCACAGGCGCTGGCCGAGCGGCGCTTCAAGACCGTCAAGGAGCCACGCACGCCCGAATTGCGCGCGGTCACGCACGCGATGAACCATATGGTGGGCCTGCTCAAGAGCATGTTCGCCGAGGAAGCACAACGCCTCGAGACCCTGCGCGACCGGGTCAACCACGATGCGGTGACCGGGCTGGCGAACCGGGAATATTTCCTGTCGCAGCTGGGTGAGATCCTGGGCGGCGAGCAGCATGGTTCCACCGGCAGCCTGGTCATCATCCGGCTCGATGACCTCAACCAGCTCAACGACAAGCTGGGCCACCAGGGTGCCGACCGGCTGCTCAGGTCGCTCGGCGACCTGCTGCACGACGGCCAGCAGGATTACGCCGGACGACTCAAGGGCGGCGAGTTCGCCGTGGCCTATCCGAGCCAGGATTCAGCCGCCCAGGCGGCTCAGACCCTGCACGCCAGGCTGCTGCGTGACTGGCTGCCGCAATGGCAAGCCGAATGCCCCGACCTGTTCCACCTGGCGGCGGTGCGCTATCAGCGCGACCAGAGCCTGGGCGAACTGCTGGCCCAGGCCGACCAGGCGCTGGCACAGGCACGCGGCAAGGGCCCGAACAACTGGCATGCCCCCGAGCAAGGCCGGACCAAACTCACCATACCGGCCGAGCAATGGCGCGCCCTGTTGGCGGATGCGATCCAGGTCGGACGAATGAGCCTGCTCTTCTTCCCGGTCGTCAAGGGCGCGCAGGGCCAGTTGCTGCACCGTGAGGGCTCGCTGCGCCTGCAGACCGAAACGGCCGCCCCGCTGCTGACAGCCGGGGATTTTCTGCCAATGGCGGCCAAGCTCAATCTGACCGCACCGATAGACCTCGAGGTCGTGCGGCTGGCGCTCAACGGCCTGCGCGAGTCGAGAGGCGACATGGCGGTCAACCTGTCGGCCGAATCGATCGCTGATTTC
>ERZ1034361.940-NODE-940-length-16991-cov-5.192326_pt1 | contig 16991 bp, 13 predicted proteins | sample MGYA00520617_ERZ1034361 | MGnify/ENA primary metagenome ERZ1034361 (study PRJEB33736, sample SAMEA104284507) | Azolla filiculoides | biome: Urban; feature: Water surface; material: Ditch water | place: Netherlands | collected 2015-10-28 | depth 0-0.1 m ... | reverse complement strand
ACCGCGGCGGTATTCGAACTTGTCTACAGCCTTCATCAGACCGATGTTGCCTTCCTGGATGAGATCCAGGAATTGCAGGCCGCGGTTGGTGTACTTCTTGGCAATGGAGATAACGAGGCGCAGGTTGGCTTCGGTCATTTCCTTCTTGGCGGCACGTGCGTGACGTTCGCCCTTGGTCATTTGCTTGTTGATCTCGCGTACTTCAGCCAGTGTGATGCCAAGGTTCTCTTCCATGGCAATCAGTTTCTTCTGCCATTCGTGAACCGCGGGAACATTGCGCTCTAGGATGCCCTGAGTGTGTTTCGGGGCATTGGCCACTTCCTTTTCAATCCATTTCAGATTGACGATGTTGGCAGGAAAGGTCTTGATGAAGTGGTCACGCGGCATGTTGCACTTATCGACACAGATCGACAGTACGGTGCGCTCTGCACGACGAATCTGATCCATCAACGCACGAACCCGGTCACACAGTTTTTCAATGGTGCGCGAGTTGAAGCGGATGTTGAGCAGCTCTTCTGTGATCTGCTTGCGGGCGCGCTGATAGTTTGGATCTGTGGTGCCCTTGGTTTTGAGCGCCTTCAGTTCCTTGCTGTGTAGGGCTTCGATCTTGGCGAAACGCTCTAGCGCAGCTTCTTTCAGTTTGGCGAGAGAAGCCGCTGTGGCAGCAGCCTTGGCTTCGCCGCTGTCCTCTTCTTCAGCGTCTTCTTCCTCTTCCTCGTCGTCCTCGGCGGCGGCTGCAGCGGCTGCTGCAGCGGCGGCAATCATCTGCTGCTCAGCTTCCAGATCAACCAGGCCATCGACCAGTTCGTCGATCTTCATTTCATCGATGGCTACTTTCTTGGCCATGTCGATGATTTCGGTTACAACGATCGGGCAGGCGCTAATGGCTTGAACCATGTCGCGCAGACCGCCCTCGATCTTTTTGGCGATAACGATTTCGCCTTCGCGGGTGAGCAGCTCAACGGTACCCATTTCGCGCATGTACATGCGAACCGGGTCTGTCGTGCGGCCAAACTCGGCGTCAACAGTAGCTAGCGCTTGTTCTGCTTGCTCTTCAACCGCTTCATCGTCAGCGACCGGTGCAGCAGCATCGGTCATCAACATATCTTCAGCGGCAGGGGCTTCGTCGAATACACGAATGCCCATGTCATTGAAGGTGGTGATCATGGCTTCTACCTGCTCGGCTTCCATCACGGTGTCGGGCAGGTGGTCATTAATTTCGGCGTGCGTTAGGTAGCCACGCTCTTTGCCCATTTTGATCAGGGCAGTAATGCGGGCCTTGCGCTCTTCCGGAGAGATTTGCTGTACAGCCGTTGTGCCCAGCAGGCGCTTGCTGTCTTTACCCTTGGGTTTGCCTTTACCTTTGCCGGTGGGTGCTTCATCTACAGCTGGTGCGGCAACGGGTGCTGGCTTGGCTTCTGCTTCAACTTTCTTTGCAGGCGCTGCCTTGGCAGGTGGCGCCGCTTTGACCGGTGCTTTTGCAGGAGCGGCTTTAGCAGGTGCAGCAGCCTTCGTTACCGCTGGTTTGGCAACGGCTTTGGCGGGTGCTTTAGCCGGAGCCTTGGCAGCAGGCGCTTTGGCCACGGCCTTGCTTACTGGCTTGGCGGCTGATTTAACAACCGGCTTGGCAGTTGGCTTTTTGGCAGCAGGTTTAGCTGCAACTTTTACAGGTGCTTTAGGAGCGGGTTTCTTAGGGGCCGGTTTGGCAGCAGCCTTTACAGGTGCTTTGCTCTTGGTGGCCGGCTTGGTCGTTTTTGTTGTCGTCGCTTTGGTCACAGTTTTCTTGGGTGCAGCCGCTTTCACCGGAGCCTTTTTGGCAACAGGCTTGGCGGCGGGTTTAGTCGTTTTGGCCACAGGTTTGGCTACCGGCTTTTTGGCCGGTGCAACCTTGGCAGGTGCTTTTTTTACTGGTGCTTTCGCAACAGATTTGCTTACAGGCTTGGCCGCGGGTTTGCTGGTTTTAGCCGCAACTTTTTTGGCTGGCGCACTCTTGGCGACAGGTTTGGCGGTTTTCTTTGCAGCAGTCTTGGGTTTGGTGGCCATAGCAGCATCCGTAGCATCTTTGCGACGCGAGGGTTGAACATGAGGGTTAAGCGTCAGTTTCCAGTTCGACAAAATGCGCTCCCTCTTGAGTCAAGTAGAAATACAGTAAACCTTTAATTATACACGAAAATTAGCCTAATTTCTAGGCAAGATCCGTGCCAGATCAGCGTCGGCGCCCTGTTCTGCCCAGCTGTTGCAGGGTTTGCAGGAGCTCTGCGTATCGCGTTTTTTCCGGGGCGCTCAGTGAGCCACGCTGCGCTGCCTGTTGCAGTGCAGACAGCTCGGCATCTAGCTGATCGCGTTCCATCTGGGCAGCGATGCCTTCCAGTTCTGCGCCCAGGGCTTCTTTTTCAAGGGGTTCGCTGAGCAAACTGGCAAAAATTTCTGCGAGCAAGGGGGCGTCTTCAGAGCCGCGCAGGCGCTCTAGAAGCTCGGATGGCTGCGGATTCATCGCGAGGTGCGGTATGAGCCGGTTCAAACTGGCGGCCAAAGGATCGTTGCTTGGCAACGTTGCAAGCAAAGAGGGTTTTATGGTGCCGGTCAGATCAGGCGCTTGCACCAGAACGCGCAGTAGACGTCTGAGTATGGATGGCGCATGTCTCGGAGCGCGGGCAGGGGCCGTGTTTTGGGGCGCTGCCTGGCGAGAAAGCTCACAACCGCGCTCTACTTCGCTCGGTTGCAGCCCGGTTTTTTCAGCGAGCTGCTTAACGATCTGTAAACGCAGCATGGGTGTCTGTATTTTTTGCAGCAAGGGCTTTGCCTCGCCGAGCAGTTTGGCGCGGCCTTCGGCGCTGGTCAGATCGACATGGCTGGTCAGGGTTTGAAGCAGAAATTCCGAAAGCGGTGTTGCTCTATCGATAGCGGCCTGGAATGCCTCTTTGCCTAGATCGCGTACATAACTATCGGGATCGTGCTCCGGTGGCAGAAAGGCAAACGCCAGCACTTTCTGTTCGGCCAGTGCTTCCAGGCTGTTTTCCAGAGCGCGCCAAGCGGCTTTGCGACCAGCCGCATCGCCATCAAAGCAGAAGACCACCCGGTCGACCATACGTAACAGTTTGCGCACATGTGTCGTCGTTGTTGCCGTGCCGAGTGTTGCTACCGCATTACCGATGCCGTGTTGTGCGAGTGCCACGACATCCATGTAGCCTTCGACAACGATCACGGTATCTGTCTGGCGGCAGGCTTCACGGGCTTGCGGCAAGCCGAAGACTTCACGGCCTTTTTCAAAGAGTGGTGTTTCGGGGGAGTTCAGGTATTTGGGTTCGCCCTGATCGAGAATACGCCCACCAAAGGCAATGACCTGGCCCTTCTGGTCAAGAATCGGAAACATGACCCGATCACGAAAACGATCATAGCGACGTTTCTGTTCGTTCTCGATCACCAGGCCGGCTTTGAGTAACGACTGAAAGCCAGTTGTGTCGTATTCAGGAAAGCTAGGGCGCAGGTTCTGCCACCCATCCGGTGCATAGCCAATGCCAAAGCGGGCGGCAATTTCACCCGTCAGCCCGCGACCCTTGAGATAGTTAATGGCACGTGGCGACTTTTTAAGCTCATCCCGATAGAACTTATGTGCTTTGAGCATCACGTCCAGCAGCGAAGGGCCTTCTTCGCTGTTGGATGCTGCTTTACGGAAGGCTTTGTCGTTGTCTTCCTGCGGTACGGTTAAACCGCAATGACGCGCCAGATCTTCGATGGCATCCGGAAAGCTGAGTCCCTGGTGCTCCATCAGGAAGCCAATGGCCGTGCCGTGAGCGCCGCAGCCGAAGCAGTGATAAAACTGCTTGCTGGGGCTGACGGTAAAGGAGGGCGACTTCTCTTTGTGAAACGGGCAGCAGGCCGCGTAATTGGCACCGGCTTTTTTAAGCGGCACAACGCGGTCGATGATCTCGACGATATCCGTGCGGGCAAGCAGCTCCTGGATAAAGGATTCGGGAATCATCTCTGTCGCCAGCTTAGGTTGTTAGCCCTGGAGCGCTGCTTTAACGCGTTGCGAAACGGCGGCCAGATCAGTCTTGCCAGCGAGCTGGGGTTTAAGAATGCCCATCACTTTGCCCATATCGGCAGGGCCGGCGGCACCGGTCTGGCTGATCGCGGCTTTAATTGCGGCATCGACTTCTTCTGCCGACAGTTGTGCTGGTTGGTATGGGGCCAGAACGTCGATTTCGGCGCGTTCAGCCGCAGCCAGATCTTCGCGACCGGCTTGTTCATACTGATTGATGCTGTCACGGCGCTGCTTGATCAGTTTGTCGATGACTGCAGCAACGGCGGCATCGTCTAGTGTGATGCGTTCATCGACTTCGCGCTGTTTAATGGCGGCCATCAGCAGGCGGATGGCGTTGAGGCGCTCGGTTTCGCGCGCCTTCATGGCGGCTTTCATGTCGTCCTGGATGCGGTCTTTGAGGCTGGTCGTAGTCATGATGGGCTCAATCAGGAGAGGGTATTAAAACGGCAAAAGCCGCCGGGGTAACCGGCGGCTTTGCCTGATTCTTGCGAAAGCTCTGTAATTAGTAGAGCTTGCGTGGCAGCTGTTGGCTGCGCAGACGCTTGTGCAGACGCTTTACAGCAGCTGCCAGCTTACGCTTACGCTCAGCTGTTGGCTTTTCGTAGAATTCACGGGCGCGCAGTTCGGTCAGTAGACCGGTTTTTTCGACTGTGCGCTTGAAGCGGCGCATGGCGACTTCGAACGGCTCATTTTCTTTTACGCGAACGCTAGGCATTCAATCAACTCCAATTATTTTGAGTGCTGATCCGGCTAAAACGGGTGCCCGATCAGGGGATGAAATCTGTAGAACTGACTAGTCTACGACAAAACCCCGAAAATTCCAAATATTCCTGTGTGTGAGCCTGAAGTCGTTACAATAGCGCCCCATGAATCAAGCCGTTTTCAATCTACGCAAACCGCCTGTCGTGCTGGGGGTTGAATCCTCCTGCGACGAGACCGGTGTGGCCTTGGTGACCCTGGATGCCCTTAGTGGTACGCCCCGTTTGCTGGGGCAAGCGCTGCATACTCAGGTAGCAATGCATGCGGCCTACGGCGGCGTGGTGCCTGAACTGGCTTCCCGAGATCATATCCGGCGGGTGGTGCCGCTACTAAGGCAGGCACTGGCAGAGGCGAATATACCGCTGGCTGATGTTGATGCCATTGCCTACACCTCCGGGCCGGGTCTAGCGGGCGCCTTGTTGGTGGGTAGTGCCTTTGCCGAAGCGCTCGCCTTCGCGCTTGAAAAGCCTGTGTTGCCAGTGCATCACTTGGAAGGCCATCTCTTATCTCCGCTGTTGGCATCGACACCGCCCGAGTTCCCGTTTGTGGCATTGCTGGTGTCTGGTGGGCATACCCAGTTAATGCGGGTCGCCAAGGTGGGCGAATATGAGTTGCTGGGAGAAACGCTGGACGATGCGGCTGGCGAAGCCTTTGATAAAACGGCCAAGTTGCTGGGGCTAGGCTATCCCGGAGGGCCGGCACTGTCGAAGCTGGCTGAAACGGCCGATCCTGCATTGGTGGCGGAGATTAAGTTGCCCCGGCCCATGTTGCATTCAGGGGATCTGGAATTCAGTTTTGCCGGATTAAAAACGGCGGTACTCACTAAAGTGAAAGTAGAAACGGCTGCGGGCGAACTGAGCGAGCGCATGCGTGCTGCATTGGCAGCGGCCGTTGAACAGGCGATTATTGACGTGCTGGTGGCTAAATCCGTACAGGCACTCAAGCAAACCGGGTTGTCACGCCTGGTAGTGGCGGGCGGTGTGGGTGCTAATCGTCATTTGCGAGAAACGCTGGTCACGGCATGTAAGCGGCGAAAGGCAGAGGTCTATTTCCCTGAGCTTGATTTGTGTACCGATAACGGCGCCATGATTGCGTTGGCAGGCTTGCTACGGCTGGTGGATGGCGCCACCCCTAAACCGGCGGGCAGCTTTTCAGTGAAGCCACGCTGGCCGTTGATAGACGCTTAAGCCTTTTTCTTGCTGCCTATTTTGCTTTCCTGACCGGCCAACAACCGGCGCAGGTTGCCTGCGTGTTTGATCAGCAGAATAGCCACCATTAGGCTGATTGGCACAACCACGGGCGTAGGTAGTCCCATTACTACCGCAAAAATAGGGGTCATCAACGCCGCAGTAATGGCAGACAGGGATGAATAGCGGAAGGTCAACGCCATGAATAGCCAGGTGCCGAGCGTGGCAAGACCTAGGGGCCAATACAGCGCGAGCAGAACGCCGGCAGAGGTTGATACGCCTTTGCCGCCTTTGAAACCTAAAGTCACTGGAAATACGTGACCAAAAAATGCGATGAGGCCAATCCACCCGAATAGATCGGCGGGAACGCCGATAGCCGCCGCAACGCCAATGGCAATGGCACCTTTAGCGGCATCGCCGAATAGCGTGAGAAAGGCAGCAAGCTTGTTGCCGGTTCGTAATACATTCGTGGCGCCGGGGTTCCCAGACCCGAAAGAGCGGGGGTCGGCGAGACCGAAGACTTTAGAAACCACGACTGCAAAAGGAATGCTGCCAATCAGATAGGCCGCAATCGCAGCGGTGATCAGGAGCGTTGGGCTCGCGTCCAGGGGCAGAATCCGGGTCAGCAAATCAGGGTTCATATCAGTCGTAGGCGTAGGGTGGTCTGATGTCAGCTACAATGCGGCCGCAGCGCAACTATTGTAGCGTGCCAGCCAGATAACAAACGTCTTTGTGCCATGGACATTATTTTCATTGATTCTTTTCGTGTTGAAACCCTGATCGGTATTTATCCGCGGGAGCGGATTGTGCCGCAACCCGTGGTGCTCGATCTGAAGATCGGCCACTCAACGGCTACAGCGGGCGCCACCGATGATATTCATGACACGATTGACTACGCAGAGGTTGTAAAACGCTTACGCATTGTCCTGGCTGAAAAGCATTTTCTGTTACTAGAAAAACTCGCCGAATTTGTAGCCACCATGCTGCTCGAAGATTTTGGGGCGCAGTGGGTGCAAGTCTCGGTGGCTAAGCTGGGCATGATGCCGGGCGTGGCGCGCGTCGGCGTGGTGATTGAGAGAACCGCTTAGCGTACATAGTCGAGGTGCGAGCCAAGTCTGGCTCGATTAGCGGCGAGATTGTTGATGAGAGCCGGGGTTGGCTTGTGCCTCGACTTAACCTCTAGGGTGGTGCTTTTCGTGCAACGATTTCAAACGCTCTCGCGCCACATGCGTATAGATCTGTGTGGTGGTAATGCTGGCATGCCCCAGCAGTAACTGCACCACACGCAAATCGGCACCGTGATTAATCAAGTGCGTGGCAAAGGCGTGGCGTAACACGTGTGGAGATAAACGCTCGCGTGGGATACCGGCTTTAACACCATAACGTTTGATGATCTGCCAGAAGCCCTGACGAGTAAGCGGTTTCGTTTTCTGGCTGATAAAAATCACATCAGCGGGTTGTCCACCTGAGAGCTCAAGACGGGCACTTTCCATATAGTGCTGGATTGCATCGAGCGCTGCTTCCCCTAGTGGCACAAGACGCTCCTTATCACCCTTGCCCATAACCCGAACGATCCCCATGTCTCGATTCAGGTCGGTAAGGCGTAGATTCACCAATTCCGAAACGCGTAGACCGGTGGCGTAAAGCACCTCCAGCATGGCCAGATCACGCAGGCCACGGGGTGTTTGTGTGTCGGGTGCCTGCAGTAGCGCCATTACATGGTCTTCACTCAGGGTCTTGGGTAAACGGCCAGGGCGTATTGGCATGACCAGGGTGCGCGATGGATCGTCGGATCTTTCCCCGCGCGCTACCGACCAGCGGAAATAGCGCCGTAACGTGGATATCGCCCGCGCCTGTGAGCTTTGCTTATGACCTTGTGCCAGATGGGCGATGTAACGATTGAGGTCTGCTTCAGTGGCGCTGCGTAGGCCGCTGCCGTGTTTGATCAACCAGTGCGACAAGGCGGTAAGGTCGCGCCGATAACTGGCCAACGAGTTAGCGGAAAGGCCAGCTTCCAGCCACAGGCTATCGCAAAACGTATCGACGATCTGTTGCGTATCGGGCGGTAACGGTGGGTGCGTGGGTGCTCTAGGCATCAGCGTGCTGCTTCATGGTCGAGCAGCCAGGCTTTCATTGCGAGGAGCGGGCCTTCACGGGTGTGGCTGAATCCGGTCAGGCGGTTTTTACCGGCCGAGATGATGCGATGGCAGGGCACGATAATGGGTAGCGGGTTACTACCGAGCGCCTGCCCAACAGCACGTGGCGCGCTGTTGAGCTGTATGGCCAGATCGCCATAGGTCAGCGTCTTGCCGGGCTGGGTGGCGCAGAGCGCAGTCCGCAAACGCGCCTGAAATTCTGTGCGGGGTGTCGCGAGGGGTAGCTTGAAAACAAATGTCGGATTGTTGAACCAGGTGGCCAGCTGTTGCCGGATGGTCTCCAATAGCGGGTCGCGTCGGGCGCATACTGTTGCATTGGCCGGTTGTCTTGGTTTGCCGACGAGCCAGGCAATTTCGTCAAGCGCATCGCCGTCTGATGTGAGCCGAATGCCCAGGTGGATGACGTCACCTAGAGCGGCATGCGCCAGAGGCGCGACATCGCCAAGCCGCAGGACGCTGTCGAAAGGCTGAGCGTGCTGCGGCGTTTGGTGGTTCTTAGCGCCGGGTTTCACCGTGGCCAAGAACAATCCATTTTTGCGAAGTCAGACCTTCCAGACCCACCGGGCCGCGCGCATGGATCTTGTCGGTAGAGATACCGATTTCCGCACCCAGGCCATACTCAAAGCCATCGGCAAAACGCGTCGATGCATTCACCATCACCGAACTGGAATCGACTTCACGCAGGAAGCGCATGGCGTTGCCATAGTGATCGGTGACAATCGCTTCGGTATGTTGCGATGAATAGGTGTTGATGTGGTTGATGGCTTCATCCAGACCGCTCACTACCTTAACGGCAATTAGCGGTGCCAGATATTCAGTCACCCAATCTTCATCGGTGGCCGCTTCGGCAAACGGTAACAATGTCTGTGTTTCAGCACAGCCGCGAACCACCACGCCTTTGTCTTTGAGCATGGCGCCAATGCGTGGCAGGAGTGATGCAGCAATGCTACGGGCAACGAGCAGAGACTCGGTGGTGTTGCAGGTGCCGTAGCGTTGGGTCTTGGCGTTCTCGACAATGCGTAGAGCCATCTCGGGATCAGCGTTGTCATCCACGTAAACGTGACAATTACCATCCAGATGCTTGATCATTGGTACGCGAGACTCTTTGATCAGGCGCTCGATTAGGCCCTTACCGCCGCGTGGCACGATGACATCAATATCATCACGCAAGGTGATCAGAATACCCACAGCAGCACGATCGGTAGTGTCGATGCATTGCACGCCCTGAGCGGGCAAGCCGGCTTCGGCCAGACTCTTCTGAACCAGTGCGGCAATCGCGCGGTTGCTGTTGAGCGCTTCCGAGCCGCCGCGAAGAATCGTGGCGTTACCCGACTTGATACACAGCGCTGCTGCGTCTGCGGTCACATTAGGGCGTGCTTCGTAAATGATGCCGATTACGCCGAGTGGTACCCGCATCTTGCCGACTTGAATACCGGAGGGGCGCGTGCTCATATCGGTAATGCTGCCCACGGGATCAGGGAGCGCTGCAATTTGCTCAACGCCTTCCGCCATCGATTCAATGCCTTTGTCACTCAGTGTCAGGCGATCCAGCATGGCGGCTTCCAGACCTGCTTTGCGGGCGGCAGCCAGATCCAGCTCGTTGGCGGCGCGTAGCGCGGGTGCTTCAGCACGAATCAGCCGTGCCAGTGTGAGCAGGGCGTTGTTTTTTTGTTCCGTAGAGGCGCGTGCCATTCCGCGCGAAGCGGTACGGGCATCCTTGGCCAGTTGGCGGATAGCATGGTCTAAAGCGGTGTTGGTTTGGGTCGTCATAATGCAATGATGCCTGTCAGCAGAGTTGTAGCGCAAGTGCGGCAAGTTCGGTCCACGGGTCGCCCTGGCCGATGCCTTTGGAAAGACGATCTATCCGGGCAATGGATTCAAGCGCTGCACGCCAGGAGACTTTTGTACGCCGGTTGGCCGCGCTTCTCATTTGCTGTGCCCTTTGCGGCGGCATGCGTAGGGTGTTCAGGCGTTGATCGGGTGTGCCGCCAGGCGCGGTGAGTTGCACCAGCGTACGGATGTCTTCGGAGAGCCAGTAAAGCATGAGCGGGAGCGCTTCTCCCTGCTCCCTTAGTGCTGCGAGCGTGCGTGAAAACCGCGACAAGTCACCATCGAGCAAGGCGCTGCGCAGCATATCCATGTCCAGGCGCGAGACATCGGCCACGGCTTCCCGGATTTGCTCCAGGGTCAGTGGGCCGGTCGGGTACAACAGGGCGAGCTTGAGCACTTCCTGATTCGCCGCCAGCAGATTGCCCTCGACATGGTGCGCAATATATTCCAGTGCGTCCGGCGCCGCCGATTGTTGCTGGCGGGCCAGTCGTTCAGCCAGCCAGCGGGGTAACGCTTTGATGCCGGGCGGTACGCAGGGAATGACGATGGCGTTTTTGCTGCTGACAAAATTCTGGAACCAGGCGGTTTTTTGTTCGCGCCAGCCGAATTCGTGCAAGGTCATGAGTATCAGATAATCGGCAGCGGCAGGGCCAGATTGGTCGAGCAGCGCTTGCAAGGCTTCTGGCCCGCCACGCCCCAGCTTGCCGGTTGGCACACGCAGTTCGACGAGTTTGCTGCCGCCAAAAAGCGAGCCACCCTGAGTGGCGTAGGCCAGTTGCTTCCAGTCGAAGGGGTGGCTAACGGTCAGCACTTCCCGCTCATCAAAGCCTTTTTGCCGCGCTGCTGCGCGAATGGCGTCTGCCGCCTCAATCACCAGGAGCGGGTCATCCCCATGAATGGCATAGATCGGCGCAAGCGGGCCGTTCAGATGCGCTGCCAGACGACTGGTGCCGTCTGTGCCGCCCAGATTCACTCTGCAGCTCCGCCCAGCGGCTGCATGCCGGTAGGCGTTGTCAGCACCTCTGGTGTGGCTGTTTTTGCAGGCTGCTTGCCCTGGCCTGCAGAGAGGCTGTCTTTTTTGCGCGGCGCAGTGAGTACGGTGCCTGCCGGTACGCGAATGGTCGACAGACGCTGTAACACCTGAATCGCGGCATCGTTCTGCATGTCACGAATCAGCATGGCATCTTCCTGCTCTTTCGACAGTACTTCCTGAGCGGTTTGCGGGTTAAATGAGATATCCCGGGTCAGGTCGATGGTGGTTGCCGGATACAGTTCAATCCCGGATCCCGACTCTACTTTAAAGCCCAGGCGGTAGCTCAGCCGGTATTCGCGGGCCAACCCCGATGGATTGATGGCCAGCACTGTTTTCATTTGCTGGTCACCCAGAACGCGCAGAATGACTTCTGCACGGTCTTTGTATTCATCGGGTACAACGCCGATGCCATTGGCGCGTAGCTGGGCCTTAAGCACTTGAGCAAACGGCGATGTATCAGGCACGCCAGATACATAAACCGTTTTGAAAGGCAGATTAACGCTAATGGCGCCGCGCAGCTTGAAGCCGCACCCAACCACAATCGCCAGCATGAGCATGGAGAGCAGCAGGCGATTGAGTGTTGCGAGGTTGGTAAGACGCATCATGAGTGAGCCTCGTTCGAGTTAGGCAACAATATTGACCAGACGGCCCGGCACCACCACCACTTTTTTCGGTGCGGCACCATTGAGCTGCTTCTGAGCCGCTTCGCTGGCCAGAGCCGTGGCTTCAATCGTGGCTTTGTCGGCTTCAGCCGCAACCTTAATGCTGCCGCGGTGTTTGCCGTTGATCTGCAAGACCAGTTCGATTTCCGATTGCACCAAGGCCGCCGCATCGCAAACAGGGAAACGTTGTGTTGCCACGTTCTGACCTGGTTTGAGCTCGGCATACACCGCTTCGCCAATGTGCGGCACGATCGGGAAGAGCATCAGTACGGCAGCTTCCAGCAATTCCTGGCGCAGACGGCGACCCGATTCATCCGTCAGCGCAGTTTTATCAGCGGCATTGAGCAGCTCCATAATGGCCGCAATCACCGTATTGAACTGTTGGCGACGGCCGTAGTCATCGGCCACCTTCTGAATGGTCTGATGCAGTTTCCGGCGCAGTTCTTTTTGCGTGTCACTGAGTGCCGTGCTGGCATCGGCGGCTGGTACAAGGCCGGCGCTCACGTGTTCGTACGACAGCTTCCACAGACGACGCAGGAAGCGGTGGGCACCTTCAACACCGGCGTCTGACCATTCCAGCGACTGATCCGGTGGGCTGGCAAACATCATGAACAGACGGGCAGTATCGGCGCCGTACTGATCAATGAGAATTTGCGGATCAACCCCGTTGTTCTTGGATTTCGACATCTTCTCGGTGCCGCCAATCACAACCGGTTTGCCGTCTGCTTTGAGTTTGGCACCGGTTGGGCGACCACGCTCGTCGGTGGCCACATCCACATCGGCCGGGTTGAACCAGAGTTTCTTGCCGTTGTCTGCTTCGCGGTAGAAGGTAGGTGCTACCACCATGCCTTGCGTCAGCAGGTTCTTGAAAGGTTCGTCCAGATTAAATCCGTTGTCTTTGAACAGATCAACATCACGCATCAGCTTGGTAAAGAAGCGGGCGTAGAGCAAATGCAAGATGGCGTGCTCGATGCCGCCAATGTACTGATCGACGCCGCCTTTAAGCCAGTAGGCCGCGCGTTCATCCACCATTTTCTGAGGATTGTTGGCGCTGGCATAGCGTACGAAATACCACGACGATTCCACAAAGGTATCCATCGTGTCGGTTTCGCGCTTGGCGGCCTTGCCGCATTTCGGACAGGGGGTTTCGTAAAACTCGGGCATGCGCGCCAGCGGCGAGCCGGCACCCGTAATTTCCACTTGCTCCGGTAACACCACGGGCAGTTGATCGTCCGGAACGAGCACATCGCCACAGCTGTCGCAATGAACGATAGGGATTGGGCAGCCCCAGTAACGCTGACGGGAGATGCCCCAGTCGCGCAAGCGGAACTGTGTTTTCTTTTCACCCAGATTTTTAGCAACAAGATCGGCGGCAATTTTGTCCACGGCTGCCTGGTGCTTCAAACCATCGTAGGGGCCTGAGCTAATACAAACACCACGCTGCTTTTCGCCATACCATTCCTGCCAGGCGGCAGCATCAAAAGTCTCGCCTTCGACAGCGATCACCTGCTTCATCGGGAGGTTGTATTTCTTGGCAAAGGCAAAATCGCGTTCGTCATGTGCCGGCACAGCCATGACTGCGCCATCGCCGTAACCCATCAGCACGTAGTTGCCCACCCACACCGGCACCTGTTCGCCTGTAAGTGGGTGCGTTGCCTTGAAGCCTGTATCCACGCCAGCCTTATCCATGGTGGCCAGATCGGCCTCGGCCACGCCGCCCTGTTTGCAGTCGGCAATAAAAGCGGCGACCGCTGGATTTTGTGCAGCGGCTTTCTGAGCAAGCGGGTGTTCTGGCGCTACAGCGACATAAGTCACGCCCATAACCGTGTCGGCGCGGGTCGTGAAGACCCACAGCCTTTCTTCCTTGTCATCCAGGGTGTAAGGGAATGCGAAGCGCACACCCACACTTTTGCCGATCCAGTTTTTCTGCATCAGACGGACTTGTTCTGGCCAACCGGTAAGTTTATCCAGATCGCTCAGTAGCTCGTCGGCGTACTTCGTGATCGCCATGTAGTACATCGGGATCTCGCGCTTTTCGATCAGCGCACCAGAGCGCCAGCCACGACCATCAATCACTTGTTCATTGGCCAGTACGGTGTGATCGACCGGATCCCAGTTAACGGTGCCCAGCTTTTTGTAGATCAGACCCTTTTCATACAGACGGGTAAACAGCCATTGTTCCCAGCGGTAATACTCTGGCGTACAGGTAGCCAGTTCGCGAGACCAGTCAAAGGCAAAGCCCAGGCGCTGCAATTGAGCGCGCATGGCGTCAATGTTTTCATAGGTCCATTTGGCCGGTGCAACGTTGTTCTGGAGGGCAGCATTTTCAGCCGGCATGCCGAAAGCATCCCAACCCATAGGCTGCAGCACGTTAAAACCCTGCATGCCGTGGTAGCGGGCGAGCACATCGCCGATAGTGTAGTTACGCACGTGACCCATATGCAGCTTACCGCTGGGGTATGGGAACATCGATAGACAATAATATTTTGGGCGATCCGGGTTTTCTACAGCCAGATCGGTGCGGGCGTTCTGCCAGTGTGTTTGTGCGGCCGTTTCAATGTCGGCGGGCAGATATTTTTCCTGCATGGCGTTTTGTCGTTATCAGAGCATCAAAACGCCAGATTATACCGGCCCGCACCCACTCTCGGCGGGTTGCCGCTGAGCTTATCGTGCCAGTTTGGGCGGCGTCATCGCCTGTTGCCAGAATTTGGCAATCGCACCGCTGGCAACCAGCGCCATATCACCTAAGCGTGCCTGATGGCGGCAAAGCCAGGCAAACTGGTCTGGCTGCTCGGTGTATTCGGGGGTTACTGGCAAACCGGCTTCCTGGCCAATGCGCTCGATAAACTGCGCCATACGGGCTTTGGCCAGCTCGGCTGGTGCAGCACTTTGGCCATCCAGTTCAGCACAGGTCAGATCCCAGAGTGCTTTGGCACGCGCTTCGCTGATATTGGCGCGACGGGCGAACCAGGGCAGTACCTCTGGGTAAGCGGGTGATGCGATAACGTTTTGATTCTTATGTTTTTTCATTTGGTTACTCCTAGGGGGCAATGGCGGGTGGCCATTGGGTTTTTATGCAAACGATCTTTTTGTAAAAGAAAGTTTGTTGCACTGCACAACATTATGGAGGGTATAACGCCGGATTTCAAGATTTGTTGACGCCTTCTGAAAAAATCTTTTATTACAGGGCGTTATGAAAACAGAATCCTTTGGCCGGATAATACGGCTATGAATTTGCCGTCATCCCCCTCCGTTGCTGCCACTTCGATCCCCGATGCCTTTGGCGGCCCGGTTGGATCGTCTGTCGGTGCGGCTGGTGCCCAACGGGAACATCCACTACTCAATGGCTTGAATGAGCCGCAAAGGCAGGCGGTGTGTCTGCCGGCCGAGCATGGATTAATTCTGGCCGGGGCTGGTTCGGGCAAGACGCGGGTGCTGACCACGCGCATTGCGTGGCTCATGCAAACAGGGCAGGTGTCGCCTCAGGGCATTCTGGCGGTCACCTTTACCAACAAAGCCGCGCGCGAGATGTTGACGCGCTTGTCGGCCATGGTGCCGATTAATGTGCGCAGCCTGTGGGTAGGTACTTTTCACGGGTTATGTCACCGGCTTTTGCGCACCCACTGGCGAGCTGCGCGTTTGCCTGAGACGTTTCAGATTCTGGATACCGGGGACCAGCAGGCGGCGATTAAACGCTTGATCAAGGCGATGGGCGTTGATGAAGAGCGCTTCCCGGCGCGCGACATGATGCATTACATCAATGCGCTCAAGGAGCAGGGTATCCGCTCGGGCCAGGCCGAAGCGCACGATGCGCACACGCGCCGCAAAGTGGAGATTTACGCCGAGTATGAGGCGCAATGTCAGCGTGAAGGGGCGGTCGATTTTGCGGAGCTCCTGCTACGGGCTTATGAGCTTTTGCAACAGGACGAAGCGCTGCGTGTTCATTATCAACAGCGTTTCCGTCACATCCTGGTCGATGAGTTTCAGGATACCAACCCGCTGCAGTACGCCTGGCTACAGTTGTTGTGTGGGCCGCAGACCGTTATTTTTGCGGTGGGTGATGATGACCAGTCGATTTATGCATTCCGTGGTGCGGATGTCGCCAATATGCGTGCCTTTGAGCGGAATTACGCCAAAGGCAATGTGATTCGCCTGGAGCAGAACTACCGCTCGCACGGCAATATCCTGACGGCAGCGAATGCGCTCATTACCAATAATGCAGACCGACTGGGCAAAAACCTCTGGACGGATGCCGGAGAGGGCGAGTTGATTCGCGTTTTCCAAGGCGTGTCTGATCTGGATGAAGCCCGCTACATTGTTGATGAAATCAAAGAGTTGACGCGTGAAGGTTTGCCGCGTCACCAGATGGCGTTGCTCTACCGCTCGAATGCACAGTCCCGCGTATTGGAGCACGCGTTATTTCAAGCGGGCATTGCCTATCGTGTTTATGGTGGCTTGCGCTTCTTCGAACGTCAGGAAGTGAAACACGCGCTGGCGTATCTGCGTTTGATCGCCAATCAGGATGACGATACGGCATTTCTGCGCGTGGTGAATTTCCCGACGCGCGGTATTGGCGCGCGTAGCCTGGAGGCATTGCAGGTCGAAGCGCGTCAGCTTAATAGCAGCCTATATAACGCAGCAGCGAGTCTGACGGGTAAAGCAGGAACGGCCGTTGGCCAGTTCATCCGTTTGATCGAAGGTTTGCGCACAGAAACAACGGGTCTGACTTTGCCGGAGGTGATTGATCACCTGCTGGATCGTTCGGGTTTGCGTCAGCATTACCAGGCAGAAAAGGATGGCCAGGATCGCCTGGAAAACCTGGAAGAATTGGTCAATGCGGCAGCAACCTTTGCCGAAGATCCGGAAGCCTTGCACAACATTGATCGCGAAACCGGCGAAGCCACCAGCTTGCTGGCCGACTTTCTGGCACATGCGGCATTGGAAGCGGGCGAGCATCAGGCCGGCGATCAGGATGAAGCTGTGCAGCTGATGACCGTGCACTCGGCCAAGGGTCTGGAATTCTCGGCGGTATTTATTGTGGGCTTGGAGCAAGGCTTGTTCCCCCATGAAAACGCCATGATGGCGCGCGATGGTCTCGAAGAAGAGCGTCGTCTGATGTACGTGGCTATTACGCGCGCGCGGCAGCGTTTGTATCTGTGCCATGCGCAAACGCGTATGTTGCATGGGCAGACTCGTTATTGTCTGCCGTCTTCGTTTCTGGATGAATTGCCGGAAGCGCTTTTGCAGCGCATTAACACCGTGCCAGCCTGGTCCGCCGGGAGCTACAACACAGGATGGTCAGACGCACCATCTGTTGAT
>ERZ1034361.939-NODE-939-length-17021-cov-3.392646_pt1 | contig 17021 bp, 15 predicted proteins | sample MGYA00520617_ERZ1034361 | MGnify/ENA primary metagenome ERZ1034361 (study PRJEB33736, sample SAMEA104284507) | Azolla filiculoides | biome: Urban; feature: Water surface; material: Ditch water | place: Netherlands | collected 2015-10-28 | depth 0-0.1 m ... | reverse complement strand
AAGTGATAATCGAAAAAGTCAATTTGGAGATTCTGAAGATGATGGCGAGGATGTTATTTCAGAATTTTTCAGTTCTAAATTGCCATGGGATATGACATTTGCCTATTCTCTAACGTACGGAAATAACAATAGAGAAAAGAAAATTATTGGTAACTCTGTAATGATTTCTGCTAATGCTGATATAACTCCTAAATGGAAAGCCGGAGTATCCACCGGTTATGATTTTGTACAAAAAGGAGTAACATTTACCCAATTGCGTTTTGAAAGAGATTTGTTAAGTTGGAGAATGGATTTCAATTGGACTCCATTTGGAGACAATGCGAATTGGGGGTTCTTCATCGGAATAAAGTCCGGTGTATTAAGCGATATAAAATGGGATAAACGAAGTACAACTAACCGATAATTTACACATGAAAAAGATCATTTTTACCGAAAATGCCCCAGCACCAATAGGTCCTTACAATCAGGCAGTGCTAAAAGGAAATACACTGTATACTTCCGGTCAAATTGCAATACATCCAGCGACAGGAGTATTAGTTTTAGACAGTATTGAAGCCGAAACGCAACAAGTTATGCAAAATATGAAAGCAGTGCTTGAAGCTGCCGGAATGAACTTTGAAAACGTAGTTAAAACAACTATTTTTATTATGGACATGGCTGATTTCGGAAAAATAAATACAATTTACGGAACTTATTTTAACGAAAAAACCGCTCCAGCTCGTGAAACGGTTCAAGTGGCATGTTTGCCAAAAAATGTAAATATAGAAATCTCTATGATTGCAGTGCTATAGCATTCAATAATAATTGTGCTGTTGCCTCATTAGTAGCCAATGGCACATTATGAACATCGCAAACACGAATTAGCATATTGATATCCGCTTCATGTGGATGACTTGATAAGGGATCTTTAAAAAAGAAAACCATCTGAGTTTTTCCTTCAGCGACTCTGCCCGCAATTTGAGCATCGCCTCCCAATGGTCCAGAAAGCATTCTTTTTGTTTTAAAACCAGCATCTTCGGCTTTTCCTCCAGTAGTTCCGGTAGCAATAAGTTTTATTTTTTCCTGCTGTAAAAGCGTTTTATTTTTAATCAAAAAATTGACTAAATCAACTTTTTTACCATCATGAGCAATAATAGCTATTTCCATAATTATTATTTGTTTGCTACGTGATAAGCAATAAGTCCGTCAATTGGTCTTCTTAAAACGTTTCCTAATTGTATTTCATATTTATCAAAAGTGATTTGCAATTCTTCTTTTAAATAAAAAGCGATTGAACCTACAAAATGTACAGGAACTTCTTTGTAATTTTCATATTGACGAATATAGTTTTTTACAAAAGATTTCATGCCTTTGAAAATAATTTTTTTACAAAATTCATCTTCTTTATGCTGAATTAAAAACTTAGCAAAAGTGGCTAAATAAGCATTAGGGTTTGGTTCTTTGTATAATTTACTTTTGATAAAGTCTGGATCCAGATCGTATTCTTTTTCAAATTCAACAGCCAAATGTTTAGGCATTTTATTGAAATAATACTTTCTGATTAATTCTTTTCCAAAAACATTTCCACTACAATCATCCATAACGATGTATCCTAGAGATTGTACTTTTTGATGTAATTCTTTACCATCAAAGAAACTACAATTTGATCCCGTTCCTAAAATACTTACAATTGCTTGCTCTCCTTTTGGAGTTGTTGCATATACTGCAGCATAAGTATCCTCATGCACCACTATAATTGCATTTGGGAAATAGGTTTGAAAAATTTGGGATAATGCTATTTTCATTCTGTCTGTCCCACAACCAGCGCCATAGAAGAATAAATGAGTTGCATTTTTTTTATTTTGTAAAATATCAAAACGATCGTTAAGTCGCTCAATAATCTCATCTCCTTCAAGTATCTCCGGATTTAATCCTAAGGTTTGAGTTGTAAATAACACTTTTCCACTTTCATCTATCGCAATCCAATCGGCTTTGGTAGAACCACTATCAACTATTAATTTCATTTTTTTTGGTTTTTTGGTTTAGGCTTGTTATTGCAATTATATTTTTAAAAGTGTATTTTTTACATTTATAAAATAATTAAAATAACAAAATCCCGTTATTATATAAATAACGGGATTTTTTGAATGTGTATGAATTATTTTAAACCTGCAATATGTACAGATAAATCAATCAATTTACTTGAATATCCATATTCATTATCGTACCAAGAAATGATTTTAAAGAAAGTAGAATTCAAACCAATACCTGCATTAGCATCAATGATAGATGTTCTTGAATCAGAAACGAAATCTTGAGAAACAACTAAATCTTCAGTATATCCTAAGATACCTTTCATTGTAGTTTCAGAAGCATTTTTCAATACAGCCATGATTTCTTCATAAGTAGTTTCTTTTTCAACTTTTACAGTTAAATCTACTACAGAAACATCAGTTGTAGGAACACGCATTGACATACCTGTTAATTTTCCGTTCAATGAAGGAATAACTTTTCCTACTGCTTTAGCAGCTCCTGTAGAAGATGGGATGATGTTACATGAAGCAGCACGTCCACCTCTCCAGTCTTTTCTTGAAGGACCATCAGTAGTCATTTGAGTAGAAGTTGTTGCGTGAACAGTAGTCATCAACGCTTCAACAATTCCAAAGTTATCATTGATAACTTTAGCTAATGGAGCTAAACAGTTAGTAGTACAAGATGCATTAGAAACAATCAAATCAGAAGCTTTAGCTTCAGTATGATTAACTCCCATTACAAACATAGGCGCATCATTAGAAGGAGCTGAAATAATTACTTTTTTCGCACCACCTTTGATGTGCTCGTTTGCAGTTTCAATAGTTGTGAAGAAACCTGTACATTCAGCAACTACATCAACTTCAACTTCATTCCATTTTAAATCTGCAGGATTTCTTTCAGCAGTAATACGAATGTTTTTTCCGTTTACAAAAAGTTTTCCATCTATAACTTCAACAGTTCCATTAAAACGACCGTGAACTGAATCATATTTTAATAAGTAAGCTAAGTGATCTACATCTAATAAATCGTTGATAGCTACAACTTCAACATTATCTCTGTTGAAAGACTCTCTGAAAACAATTCTTCCAATTCTTCCAAAACCGTTTATTCCTAATTTTACTTTTGACATTTTAATTTGATTTTAATTTTTATTTAATTTATTTAAAGTTGGATGTTTATCGTTTATGGTTTTCATAACATCAAACCTTAAACACTAAAACATTATTTTATATTGACATGATATCAGAAACTCTTAATAATTCTTGATCTATCTCCGTGTGACCTTTAATAGCTTGTTCTAATGGTGTCAATGTGATTTTATCAGATAATAAACCGACCATGTAATTTGATTTTCCTTCTAACAAAGATTCTACGGCTTTTACCCCTAATCTACTGGCTAAAACTCTATCAAAACATGATGGTGAACCACCACGTTGCATATGACCTAAAACAGAAACTCTCACATCATATTCAGGAAAATTAGATTCAACGTAATCTTTAAGTTCAAATACGCTTTTACCTATTTTATCTCCTTCTGCAATAACAACAATACTAGATGATTTTCCTGCTGCTTTACTTTTCTTAAGAGAGTCTAATAATCTGTCTAATCCTAAATCTTCTTCAGGAATCAAGATTTCTTCAGCTCCGGCACCTATCCCAGCATTCAATGCAATATGTCCTGCATCACGCCCCATTACTTCAATAAGAAATAATCTATTGTGAGAACTTGCAGTATCTCTAATTTTATCAATCACATCAACAACGGTATTAAGAGCCGTATCGTATCCTAAGGTATGACTTGTTCCGTAAATATCATTATCGATAGTTCCTGGAATTCCAATTACTGGAAAATCAAACTCTGAATTGAATAATAAAGCTCCGGTAAAACTACCATCACCACCAATTACTACTAATCCGTCAATTCCTGCTTCAACTAAATTTTTGTGTGCTGTTTTTCTTCCTTCAGGCGTTCTAAAGTCTACAGAACGAGCTGATTTTAAAATTGTACCACCTTTATTTATGATATTGTTTACACTACGAGGTCCCATTTCTTTGAAGTCTCCTTCTATCATTCCTTGGTATCCTCTGTAAATTCCAACACATCCTATATCATGAAAAGCACATGTTCGAACAACTGATCGTATAGCGGCATTCATTCCGGGTGAATCTCCACCTGATGTCAGAACCCCTATTTTTTTTATTGTTTTTGACATTATTTAAGTATTAAAGTGTAAATTTAACAAACATTCAGCACTTATAAGGCTATGTTTTTAATAAATTAGTAAGCCTACTGAAATTCAAACGTTTTCGTTAATAAGTTTTCAAAAAACCAAAAAAATCACGTTTTATTCCATAAAATTTAATTAATTGGTTATTATTTGACAATTAATGATTTATATGATAAAAAAATTGACAATTAATGATTTGAAATTCTTCAAAAAAGGTCCAAAATTAAGACTAAAATTAGTCGTAATTAAACACTATTCCACAACCTAATTTACCAAAATAACACTCCTCTATTTTAGAATTTAAAAATCTAAAAATCAACTAATTATCTAAAAAAAAAATAAAACATATTATCCGGCTGTAAAAAACTAATCTTCTTCCGGCATAACTGCTTCCTGATTTATTTTTGGAGCTTGTTTTGTTGGTTTATTTGAATTGGAGAAATTAATATAATCAGGTGATAAATTAGAATCCTGATAGGTATTATCTTCTGTTTTTGTTGCTCTCTCTAATTTATGATTTTTAAATATTTTATTGACAAATTCTTTGAAAGTATCAAAATCTACTTCATAAGAAACCCCTAATCCTTGCGTATATCCAATTCCCTGTCCAATATAATTAATATCATTTTCTTTATTAAAAATACGCAGATTTAATGTTCCGTCTTCGTTGACTCTATATAAAACCTCAACATCGCCAACAATCGCAGACTCATTAATTCCTCCAAAAGGAACCCCAACTTTACCATTTATAGTAATCCTTTCGTTTATTTTTGATGAAATAGTAGCTACAAATCTACCATCAGTTTCTCTTCCCAATCGTTTATCAGCTCCAATTACATTAATCCCAACCCTGAATTTATCATCTTCAGATTGTATAATATCATCTAATAAACCCGTCGCAGTCTCAAACAATAAATTACTGGAAAAATCAGATTGGCTCACTCCTTCCGGACTCAAAAAACCGCCCGATGACAATAAATACAAGGCTTGAGTTTGCCTTACATCCTTATCATTCAATTTATATTCAATTTCAGATTTTAATACATTACTCACCGTTGGAAAATTAATATTAAAATCAGGTTCCGGACTTGTTAAATCCCCACGAAGACCAATCACAACTTCTACCGGAACTTTCGAGTTAAATGATGAATTTTCCAAGAGAACCGCTGGATTTGCCGTCGTTTTATAAACAGCTTCTAAGTTTAATTGCGCTCTCATAGGATTCCCTTCCCATGAAATTGAACCTCCTTTTTTAACCGCAAACTTCTTATCTATAAGTCCGCCATATTTAAAATTATATGTTCCTTCATATGCCTGGAAATCGCCCCACATATTAAATTTACCCAATGTATTTATCTTAAATAAAAGAGATCCAAACCCTTTTCCTTTCATTCCGTGACCCGTATTTCGATCCAGAATAACTTCAACTTCGGCATCTGGCGTAATGTCAAAATCAAACTCTAATTCGAGTCCGTTATAATTTCGTGTATTCTCTACAATACCATTTTTAAAATTATATTTTTCTTTAGCCGTAAGAAAATGAATAAAACTATTATCACTCACACTTTCGGCATTATTAATTGGAATTTTTACCGCTGTACCTTTCTCCGATTTAGCTGCAACTTTAATAAATAAGCTGTTTGTTGGACCTTTTATAGTCGCTATGCCGTCAATAAATGCTGTACCAAAATAGGCTGAATCTTCGCTGTCTTTTGTATCCAATGCCAAAAATCTTTTAGAAGTTATCGCTAAATCTAATTTCCAATCTGAAAAATTATTGTGCTCAACACTTCCGTTTAAAACCCCTTTGGTCTTGTATTTTGTATCTGTAAGCAAATTATTTCTAAACAGAAATTTTTCATCTGTCAAATCTATAATCGTTTTATCACTCAACTCATAATCAACATTGAGATATGGGATTTTCATTCCTGCATTATCAACATAAAGTCGCCCAATAATATCCGGTTTTTTAAGATTGCCTTCAATGGTTGAATTCCCGGAAACAGAACCTCTGATGTTTGACAGCACTTCTCCTCCCAACGGGCTTAAAACTGCCAAATTAAATTTATCAAACTTCAGTCTTAAGTCCAAAAAAGTCTCTTTATTGATGATTTCAAAACTTCCGTCGGCATTAAAAGATTCAAAATTTTCATTGTCTAATGAAGAATTAATCGTGAATTTCTTCAAACTTTCATTTCCTTCAATCTGAAAATCCAATGTACCTAAATCAGTTTTATTTAAGTTCAAATGATCAATAACTATAGCGGCTGTTGGCTGAAAAACGGCTTTGTTTTGTTTAAAATTGACATCTCCGTTTATATTTCCGTTAAAGATAAATTTATTGTTTTCGGGAGTAATTTTATTCAAATCAACATCTTTAAAACTTAGTTTCAAATCTTTATACGTGCTGTCCTTTATGGCCCCCATGAGTTCAATTTGCTGGTTTTCATGGGACAGAATAATATCGTCAATCTTAAAATTCTTAAATGCTTTATCAAAAACAATTTGGTTATTAGGTGCTTCTTTTTCATTCAAAAACCACAAGTAATCCTTAAATTTCACTTCAGATTTACTAATTCCTACCACATTATTATTGGCTGCATTTATGGTGTGGTATAAGTTTAAATTATAATAATCTTCTCCCTTTTGTCCACCTTTAAATTCCGAACGAAAGTACAAAGTGTCTTTCATCGTCACATTAATCAAACTAAAATCGCGAATTTTATAATACTTTGTTTTTATACTGTCTAATTCTATGTACGCATTATAAAGCGGATTTTTATTATCAATAGAAATTCTGATATTGTCAAATGTATTTTTGGAAGCAATAATCTGCGGTGAATTAAAATTGAGTTTAAATTCACTGCTGTCCGAATTCAAATTCCCTTTTACAATTGTATTTGTACCAATCGAAATTTCAGGATACATGATTTCGATAATTTTGCTGTAAATCGTAAAATCAAACTTCAAAAATTGTCCTTTTTTAACTTTATGCGGTTTAAAATTGGTATAAAGACTTCCTAATGAATTTTTTATTAAATTATTCAGTTGATTAAATTGAAATTTACCAACAATTTGCCCTTCGACAATATCAGGTGAATTTACTGTAATGGTTCTAACCCAATTTTTATCAAAACTTGAATTAATCGCAAAATCATCAAAAACATAGGTAGATTTTGTATTTTGATAAGTCGTTTTATTAATAAAAATATCACCTTGAAGATTTTCAATTGTATTACCGGATACTTGAACCGTAACATCTCCTCTAAAAAGTGAAGTTGTATCTTTTACAAATCGCAATTGGTGTAAATCTGCATTTTCTATATTAATATGAAAATCAAATCTACTATCCTTTTTACTCAAATCCACTAAACCATCAAATGTCATACTTAAATTAGGATCATTTACAGAAACTTGTCCTTTATATAATGGCAATTTAAAATTCCCATTTAGCACTACATTATGATAGGTGTATTTGTTATAATCAATCTTTGTTACATCACCTTTTATGGCGGTGTTCAAATATTTTTTTGTGAATCCTTTTCCGTCAACATCCAGATTTAAAGTCACTTTACCCAAATCTTTGTTATCTAAAAAAGTCCCAATATCAAAATCATCCAAAATAACATTTCCTACATAAGAAGCTTTATCAATAAAATCAATGTTTTCCATGACTAAATCCGATTCTACTTTTCCCAAAGCTGTAGTCATCATAAAACTCGCATTGATAGCTGTTGTCGTAATTTGAGAATTTCCAACAAGATTAAAATTGCCTAATTTTTTTAATTCTACGGGTAGTCTTTTACCCAAAACATTTGGCAACAAAACAATCAAATTGTCATAACTGGAAGAAAGCTTGTCAAATTTTCCATTCATATAGAATTTTTGTTCCTTCTTTGGAAAAAGATTTTTGAAACGTATTGCTCCAATTATTTGAGACTTCCTAGAATCGGTCAGACGTAATTTTGTCACATTTAAATTATTCAAAGTACCTTTGATCGTTGCTCTGGCATAAAAAAGCTGATTTTTACCCAATTCTTTATAAAAACAACGAATGTCATTAGATGCCAATATTGACGGCTCTAACTTCACATCAAATTTGACTTTGTTATTAAAATCAGTAAAATCTTCAATCTTATAATTTAGGGCAACTGTCCCTTTTATTTTAGATTCTTTGGTAACCAAATCTAATTTATCGAGTTTTATTTGCTTTTTGGTATAACTAAATATGGAGCTTAAATTTTTCACATACAAACCTCGGTGATCGAGAAACGACATTTTATGAATGGTTGTATTTACATCTGGACCATATAATTTAAAGTCTGATATATAAGCATTAAGCTTTGTAAAGTCAACATCTTTAGGAATTACCCGATTTTCATCTGTTAAAATAAAACGGCCATTTGTAATGTAAGCATCTTTAGCCGTTAACAGAAAATGCTTCTGTGACGGTTTTTTACTGGTTCCAAACGCATTAATAAAAACATCTAAATTGGTTAGTTTTTCGTTCTTATAAGTTTTTAAATTAAACAGCATTCCATTTAACCGCAACTCACTAAAAATCAAATCACCATCCAGCAATTTTGTTCCGTCTATAATACTGGTTTTAATTCTGTTCGAATATATTAAAGTATCATTATGATGATCAAGAATTAAGACTTTCTTGAATTTTACCCCTCCAAAAACTGATATTGCAACTTCATCTATAGTAATATGAGTTCCAAAATCCTTGTTGATACTTCGCATGAAATAGTGCGCAATCTTAGTTTGAACAAAAGGCAATATCAATGTAATCCCAAGAACCAACAAAAGCAGGATCAGTACGAGCAGAGAGCGAAATACTATTTTTTTAATTTTTTTGATACTTGAAATATTATTTAAATTTTTTTGAAATTCTAATTTGCCCAAAGAAACGGCAAGACCTTTGATAAAAATTCTTTAATTTTGGCCCCTCCTCTGTTTATTGAAACAGATTGTCAAATATAATTCAAAATTTGTGCCTTTATATGCAAAATCCCGAGGTTTTTATTCTTGCTATCGAAAGTTCTTGTGATGATACTGCAGCAGCCGTTTTACATAACGACAAAGTCTTGTCAAATGTTGTTGCCAATCAACTTATCCATAATCAATACGGGGGAGTTGTTCCGGAACTGGCTTCAAGAGCGCATCAACAAAACATTGTTCCTGTTATTGATGCCGCGCTACGCAAAGCAAATATACAAAAAGAACAGTTGTCTGCAATTGCCTTTACGCAAGGTCCCGGATTAATGGGATCGCTTCTTGTAGGGAGTTCTTTTGCAAAATCATTGGCTTTGGCATTACAAATTCCTTTGATTTCTGTCAACCATATGCATGCCCATATTTTAGCTCATTTTATCGATGAAGAAGGATTTGACAAACCTGACTTTCCTTTTTTGGCATTGACCATCAGTGGCGGACACACGCAAATTGTACGAGTGGATGGTTTTTTTGACATGACTATTATTGGCGAAACTACAGATGATGCTGTAGGAGAAGCATTTGATAAAAGCGCAAAAATACTGGGACTTCCCTATCCCGGTGGACCATTAGTAGATAAATATGCGCAATTGGGTAATCCGAAAGCTTTTGCTTTTACAAAACCAAAAGTTCCCGGTTTGGATTTTAGTTTCTCAGGATTAAAAACCGCTATTTTATATTTTATCCAAAAGAAAAAAATAGAAAATCCTACTTTTATAGAAGAAAACCTGAATGATATTTGCGCTTCTATTCAGCATACCATTATCGAAATTTTGATGGATAAACTGAAATTAGCCGTAAAAGAAACCGGAATCAAACAAATCGCTATTGGTGGAGGTGTTTCAGCTAATTCGGGCATTAGAAATACACTAAAAGAAACCGAAAATAAATACGGTTGGAAAACCTACATTCCAAAATTTGAATACACCACCGATAATGCTGCAATGATTGGAATTGTAGGTTATCAAAAGTTTTTATCACAAAAATTCGAAACTTCATCTGTTGTTTCCAAAGCACGAATTCAATTCTAAATTATGCAATTATTTTACAATCCGAACATAAACGAAACGACCGAATATTTTTCTTTTGATAAAGAAGAAAGCAAACACATCATTAAAGTATTACGTAAAAAAGATACCGATATTTTATTTGTGACAAATGGTTTGGGATTTCTGTTTAAAACCGAAATTACTTTGGCTTCTGATAGTAAATGTACAGTCCAAATTATTTCTTTTGAGAAAAAAGAAGAGTCAAAATTCAAATTGCATTTAGCCGTTGCGCCTACTAAAATGAATGATCGCTTTGAATGGTTTCTGGAAAAAGCAACTGAAATTGGGATTCACGAAATAACACCTATTATCTGTGATCGTTCGGAACGAAAAGTGATTAATGCAGAACGATTTGATAAAATTATTCTGTCGGCAATGAAACAGTCTAATGAATTATTTCTTCCAAAGTTGAACAATGCTGTTACTTTCAAAGAATTTATAAAACAACAAAATAAAGGATTACAACTGATTGCCCATTGCGAAGAAACGGACAAGAAAACTCTAAAATCTGTTTTGAAACCAAACGAAAATGTAACCTTATTAATAGGACCTGAAGGTGATTTTTCTGAAAAAGAAATCGCATTGGCTCTCGAAAACAATTACATTCCGGTTTCATTAGGAAATACCAGATTGCGTACAGAAACGGCAGCAGTTGTCGCTTGCCACAGCGTTGTTTTTTTCAATGAAAATTAAACTTTTTTAATTGACAAACCTATGCAAAAAATAGTAGTAGCCTTTCTATTTCTATATCTTAATTGCTTTTCGCAAGAAATTGCCCTTGTAAAATATAGTGGTGGCGGAGATTGGTATGCTAATCCTACATCATTACCCAATTTGATACAATATTGTAATGCCACTATCAATACAAAAATAAAATCAAAACCAGCTACTGTAGAACCTGGCAGTCCTGATTTATTTTCTTATCCATATGTTCACATGACAGGTCATGGAAATGTCGTTTTTAATGATACTGACATAAATAATCTCAAAAAGTACATGCTTGCCGGAGGTTTTCTTCATATTGATGATAATTACGGAATGAATCAGTACATTAGAAAAGAGATAAAAAAAATATTTCCAGCCAATGATTTGGTTGAAATTCCTGCAAATCATACCATTTTTCAAAAACCTAATCTTTTCCCGAATGGTTTACCCAAAATTCATGAACATGATGGGAAACGTCCTCAAGCATTCGGAATCTTTATAAACAACCGATTAGTGCTGCTGTATACGTATGAATGTGATTTAGGTGATGGTTGGGAAGATGCAGAGGTAAATAATGATCCTCTAGAAGTACGCGAAAAAGCTTTAAAAATGGGCGCAAATATTATAAACTATATTTTTTCTAATTAATTGAAAACGACACAACTCCAACACGAGGATATTGAGTTTGAGCAAAAATCATTTCCTGTCATATTAGTTTGTGATCACATCTATTTTCAACAAAATATTGGTTCGCTCTTTAGAATCAGTGAAGCTTTTGGTGTTGAAAAAATCATTTTCATAGGAGCAGATATTCCTTTAAATCCCAGAAAAATAAACAAAACATCTCGAAGCACACATTTACATGTTCCGCATACTGTAATTGAAGAAACCAATGCTTGTATTGAATATTTGGTATCGAATAATTATGAAATTATTTCATTAGAAATCACAGACACCAGCAAACCGATGAAGGAGATCAAAATTCCTATATCAAAAAAAATAGCTTTAGTTGTAGGTAGTGAAATCAATGGTGTAAGCGCTGAAATTTTAAACATTTCGAACCAAATTGTACATATCAATATGTATGGAAAAAATAGCAGTATGAATGTTGTTCAAGCTACCAGTATAGCACTTTATGAAATCATCAACAACAAATAATCATAATCCCACAAAAAATTAAGAGATTAACACTAAAGTTATAAAAATCGATATTTTTTTTAAATTTATTTTTTTAATTCAATAATTTGTTATAAAATTGTTAAATAATTAACCTAAAACCATTATTTATAACAAACCCCAGAAATTATTATGAAAAAAATTATTTTAAGCACATTAGCCGTTATGTTGCTTTTTTCTTGTCAAAACGAAGAAACACAAGCAACCGATTTAGCAAAGAATGCTATTACTAAACGTAGTTGCGCTTCTCAAGAAGTATTGGAAGCTCAATTAAAAGCAGACCCAACTTTAGCAATCCGTATGAACCAAATTGAAGCTTTTACACAAAATTCAATGACAAATGGTCGTTTAGTAAATGGAAAAGTTGAAATTCCGGTTATAGTAAATGTTCTTTACAAAACTGCTGCAGAAAATATATCTGACGCACAAATCCAAACTCAAATTAATGTTTTGAATCAAGATTTTAATGCTACAAATCCAGATTTCAGCAGTGTTCCTACTTTATTTTCAGGAGTTGCTGCAAATATTGGAATTACATTCGTATTAGAAAAAATTAATAGAAAAGCGACAACAAAAACATCTTGGGGAACCAGAGATGCAATGAAAAAAACAAAACAAGGCGGTTTAGACCCAACTTCTCCAACTACAAAACTTAATCTTTGGGCTTGTACAATTGGTGGTGGAATTCTAGGTTATGCACAATTTCCTGGAGGAAGTTCAGCTACAGATGGAGTTGTAATTGATTCTAAATATTTTGGATTATCCGGAACAGCAAGCTACCCTTACAATTTAGGAAGAACTGCAACTCACGAAGTGGGTCACTGGATGAACTTACGTCACATATGGGGAGACGCAACTTGTGGAAGTGATTTAGTTACTGACACACCTACGCACAATACAGCAAATTACGGTGTTCCTACTTATCCGCATCTTAGCACATGTACTGGAACTCCAGTAGAAATGACTATGAATTACATGGATTATACTGACGATAGAGGAATGTATATGTTTTCTAATGGTCAAAAAACAAGAATGGCTGCCATATTTGTTACTGGTGGTGCAAGAGCAGCATTCGGAATATAATTTTTTTTTAGTTTTTTTTAGATTTTAAAACTCGCTACTTGTTAGCGAGTTTTTTTTATCTTTATATCCAAAAAATAAATAAATGATTACATCAAAAATTATAACAAACGGTATTCTGAAAGCCATAGGATTCTTAGTAATAGTCAGTTTATTTCTTTATTTTTTATATCAAATTCAGTCGGTACTTATTTATCTTTTGGTAGCTTTTGTGCTTACCTTAATCGGAAATCCCATTTTAGATTTTTTCAAAAGACGCTTAAAGTTCAACCATATATTTGCAACTATAGCAACACTCCTCATTTTTATTCTACTCATTGCTGGTTTTATAATGATGTTTATTCCTTTAATTTTATCACAAGGAGAAAACTTATCGCTTTTAAATACTGCCGAAATAGAAAAAAACACCCTTCAATTAATCAATCAAATAGCTGCTTTTTTAGAAAGTCATAATATTGATTCTTCAAAAATGTTAAAAGAAGCAAATATTACCTCTAAGATAAATTTCAATTTTATTCCAAATTTTTTAAACTCTATTCTGACAACCATCAGCAGTTTTGGACTAGGATTAGGTTCCGTTTTATTTATTACTTTTTTCTTTTTAAAAGACCGATTACTTTTTATTAAAAGTGCAAAAAAATTAATACCGGACACTTATGAAGATCAAATTTTAAATTCATTAGAAAAAATAAATCATTTGTTATCCCGCTATTTTATTGGATTGTTGATTCAGTTATTCATTGTTTTCCTATTATACATCATTGTATTAATCATTTTTGGAGTTCCAAACGCACTTGTAATAGCTTTTTTATGTGCCGTTTTAAATATCATCCCTTACATTGGTCCACTGATTGCTTCTGTATTAGCTGCCATTTTAACCATGATAAGTAACTTAGGAAGTGATTTTCAGACTGAAATTCTACCTACCACTATTTACGTTCTAATTGGATTTTGGATTGTACAAGTTATCGATAACAATCTTTCCCAACCCATCATTTTTTCAAAAAGCGTTAGTTCTCATCCACTGGAAATTTTTCTGGTCATATTAATTGCTGGTTTTCTTTTTGGAATTTTAGGCATGGTTATAGCCGTCCCTTTGTATACCATAATAAAAGTAATTGGTAAAGAATTCTTCCCGGAAAACAAAGTGATACAATTACTAACTAAAGATATTTAATTTTGGTTTTTACTATTCTGAGTCCTGAAATTCAAGCATTCATCGATGCAAACGTTGACAAAAAAATAGCGCAATTAGCCTTTCAAAAAAATCCTTTTCCTACTGTAGAATGGATTTCTATTTTAAACCAAATTGAAGCCAAGTCAAAAGCTAAAGACAAATTACCGAGTTGGTTTAACACTAAATCTATTGTCTATCCAAGTAAAATTTCGATTGAACAAACCTCGTCTGAAAAAACAGCCTTATATAAAGCTACCTTAATTTCAGGTGATAGTTTAATTGATTTAACAGGTGGTTTTGGTGTAGATGATTACTATTTTTCAAAAAAAATAAAAGAAGTTGCCCATTGTGAAATCAATCCGGAATTATCAAATATTGTAAAGCATAATTTTGAACAGTTGAATATAAAAAACTGCACTTGTTATGCCGGAGACAGCCAAAAAACATTAGAAATATTAAACCAAAAATGGGATTGGATTTACATTGATCCTTCAAGACGAAACGATGCTAAAGGCAAAGTATTTATGCTTAAGGATTGCTTGCCAAACGTTCCTGAAAATCTTGATTTTTATTTCAAAAAAACAGATTCTATTTTAATAAAAACAGCGCCCTTACTCGATATTTCTGCGGGATTATTAGAACTTAAAAATGTAAAAAACATACATATAGTAGCTTTAGAAAACGAAGTTAAAGAACTCTTATGGGAATTACACAAGGATTATTTGGGTTCTGTTACACTAAAAACCGTTAATATTTTAAAAGAAACCTTTGAGATTTTTGATTATATTTTAAATCAAAAATCTGAAATCACAAACTACAGTCAGCCCGAAAAATACCTGTATGAACCCAATAGCGCTATCATGAAATCAGGAGGATTTGATGCCGTTGGTTCTTTTTATCATTTAAATAAACTTCATAAACACTCCCATTTATATACTTCAAAAGATTTGATTTCATTTCCTGGGAGAGTTTTTGAAATTGAAAATTCAATTCCATACAGCAAGTTGGAGATGAAAATACATTTAGAAAATAAACAAGCAAATATTACGACTCGAAATTTCCCTGATACAGTAGAAAATATTCGAAAAAAATGGAAAATAAAAGACGGCGGAAATAAGTATACTTTTTTTACAACTGATGAAAATAATCATAAAATAGTTTTAATTTGCACCAAAATAAAATAAATAATGAAACACATAATTACAATAGCCTTATTCGCCATATGCAGTACTGTATTTGCTCAAAAACCATGTGACTATAGCACAAACGTTACCGATTCGTTAGGAACTTATAAATCTACTAGAGAATACATGATTTGTGAAAAGAATTTTGCAGGAACTTCTAGCTATATCTTTTTTTCATTATTATCAACTGATGGTATGCCTACCTTGAATGTACAATTGATTCAAAAAAGCAAATCTTTCCTTAAAGCAAATTGTTTTGATAAAAATTCTAAATTATTTTTACAGTTAAACAACGGTAAAATCATCACACTTTTGCATATAGATCAAGAAAATTGTGGCACCATGATACGAGATGATAAAGGATATGATAACAGGGTCATCACAGGAGAATTCATGTTTATGAAAGATAGTTTTGAGCAATTAAAAAGCTCTCCAATTTCAATGATGCGAATCAAATACTTAACAGATACTGAAGATTATGTACTCAAAAAAGAATTTACATCTGAATTAAACAATGAAATTTATCAACCGGAAACCTATTTTATAAATTCTATAAAATGTATTGAATAAGCTAATTACAATCCCATTTCACATTAGAAACATTGTCTTTTAAGCCCGATTTTAAATTGTAATGCCACCACTCCGAATCAAAGGAATTAAACCCTTTTTTAATCATTATTTTTTTTAATAATTTTCTATTACTCGTTATTTCATCTGAAAAACTGAGATAATTATGGCTAGCTTCTTTACCAAAAAAATCAAAAGAGGTTCCCATATCCAATTCCTTTCCTTCACTATCAACCAAAGTAATATCTACTGCTCCTCCTCTATTATGAATGGAGCCTTTGGCTGGATTAGCAACATATTCAGGATTAGACACAATTTCCCACATTTTTTTCTGAATATCTAAAGGGCGATAACAATCAAACAGTTTTATTCTAAAGCCTTTTTTCATGAATTTTTTATTGGCCTCAATTAATGCTTCTACTGTTTTTAATCGCAAGAAACATTCGGCACAATTATAGACTTTTGCCTTTAAAAAATTATCTTCTGTGGCATATTTCATATCATAGACAAAGTCAGTGCTATAGTCTTTCAGTTTCACAAAAGTGGTGTCAGCAATGGGTTCATCTTGCTGTGAATAGAGTGTTGAAGTACACAGAAATAAAACTATTAGTAAAAAAGAGTAATTCAATCGCATCGCAATATTTTGATCAATTAAGGCTTAAAAGTATTTCTTTTTTTTGACTCTTTAGAAAGTCTTCCATTAAATTTGGATTGGTTAAATACTAAGCTAATGGAAAATTGTATTTTTGACTAAATTTAAATCGTTATGAAAATCCATTCGCTACTCGTGTTGTTTTTTTTGTTTTTCAATAAGTTATTTTTTATTGGATAAACCCAAAAAAAC
>ERZ1034361.936-NODE-936-length-17082-cov-8.532490_pt1 | contig 17082 bp, 10 predicted proteins | sample MGYA00520617_ERZ1034361 | MGnify/ENA primary metagenome ERZ1034361 (study PRJEB33736, sample SAMEA104284507) | Azolla filiculoides | biome: Urban; feature: Water surface; material: Ditch water | place: Netherlands | collected 2015-10-28 | depth 0-0.1 m ... | reverse complement strand
TTGCTCTCGTCAAAACCCGGCACCTGGTAAGGGCGCTTGCCCGCCAGCTTGACCACATGCCAGTAAGGGCCGACCTGGATCGGCGCTGCCGATACGGCACCTGGCGCTAGATTGACCACCACATTGGAAATGGCCGGGGCAATCTGATCGGGCAAGAACCAGCCCAAGTCACCGCCTTTGTCTTTGCTCGGGTCCATCGAACGGGACTTGGCCAAGTCATCAAAGGCCTGGCCTGAGCGCATGGCCGTCATCACCGAACGGGCATCGGCTTCGGTGGCCAGCACGATGGTCGAGATCTGGAACTGCTGCAGGTCGCCCGCCGCCTTCAAGGCTTTGACCTGGCGCTCGTATTCGGTCTTCAGCTCTGCCTCGGAGATCGGGTTTTTGGTGAACTCGTCGTTCAACACCAACTCGATCAACAGGTTTTGGCGCATCGCCAGCAAGGCGTCTTGTGTGGTGGGCAATTTGTCGAGGCCACGCTTTTGTGCCTCTTGGACCATCAGCTCACGCGCCACCAGCTCTTGTTTGAGCGCGGCTCGCAACTCGGGCGTGTCTTTTTGGCCCTGGGCCACGTTCGCTTGCACATTGCGGTCCATCAGGCGGGCAGCGATGGACACGCCGTTGACCACGGCCACTGGGGCGTCGGCGGCCTGAGAAGCAAACGCAAACAAGCAAGTGGCTGTCAGCCCCCATCGTCTCATCCAGTGCTTTCGAAACATCCTTCACCTTTCAGCCAAACAAGAAATTCGGTATCAAGGATACAACGTCCTATTGACTTAAACTCAGCGACCATGAACACCCCTGCCCAGCCCCATCTCCGCCCTGTTCGCAGCCAGTACGAAGACTTCATGCGCCACGTCTACACGACGGGCGTGCAAAAGGGAGACCGCACCGGCACCGGCACGCGCAGCGTGTTTGGCCACCAGATGCGATTTGACCTGAATGAGGGCTTCCCGCTGGTCACCACCAAGAAGGTTTTTTTGCGGGCCATCATTGTGGAGTTGCTGTGGTTTCTGCGCGGCGACAGCAATGTGAAGTGGCTGCAAGAGCGCGGCTGCACCATTTGGGATGAGTGGGCTCGCGAAGACGGCTCGCTCGGTCCCGTTTATGGCGTGCAGTGGCGCAGCTGGCCGACCCCGGGCGGCGGTCACATTGATCAGATGCAGCAGGTCATGGACACGCTGAAAAACAACCCTGACTCGCGCCGCATCATCGTGAGCGCCTGGAACGTGGCCGAGCTCGACCAGATGGCGCTGATGCCTTGCCATGCGTTCTTCCAGTTCTATGTGGCACCACCCCAAAAGGCAGGTGACAAGCCCAAGCTCAGCTGCCAGCTCTACCAGCGCAGCGCAGATATCTTTTTGGGCGTGCCCTTCAACATCGCCAGCTATGCCTTGCTGACCCACATGGTGGCGCAGCAATGCGACATGGATGTGGGCGACTTCATCTGGACGGGGGGGGATTGCCATATTTACAGCAACCACCACGAGCAGGTGGAATTGCAGCTCAGCCGTGCGCCCATGGCCTACCCCACGCTCAACATCAAACGCAAGCCAGCGTCGATCTTCGATTACGAGTTTGAAGACTTCGAGGTCGTGGGCTACGAATGCCACCCTGCCATCAAAGCGCCCGTGGCTGTCTGAGGCCCAGCGGGATGAAGCTGCACCTCATTTATGCCCGCGCCCGGAACGGCGTGATTGGCAAAGACAACCAGATGCCCTGGCACCTGCCCGAAGACCTGGCGCACTTCAAGCGCGTCACGCTGGGCCAACCCGTCATCATGGGCCGCAAGACTTGGGACTCGCTTCCAGCCCGATTCAGGCCCCTGCCCGGTCGCACCAACATCGTCGTCACTCGCCAAGCCGACTGGCAAGCCGAAGGCGCGTTGCGGGCCAGCTCGATCGAAGAGGCCATGCGCCTGTGCGGCGATGTGGCCGACGCCTGGATCATGGGCGGCGCCGAAATCTACCGCCAAGCCGAGCCCCTGGCCAGCACCGCAGTGGTGACCGAGATCGACGCCGACTTTGACGGCGATGCCTTCGCCCCTGTGCTAGGCGCAGGTTGGGCCGAAGTCCAGCGCGAATCGCATGTGGCGGCCAATGGCCTGCCATTCAGTTTTGTCACATACCAACAAGCCATCTGAGGAGACACGCATGTCAGGACACGGTTTTCACGTTCACGGTCCCCATGACCACGAGCTGGAGCACGCAGCGCAAGGTCACGGCGACGGGCACACCAGCAGCATTGCCATGTTCACCGCCATCATCGCCACGGTGGGTGCGCTGTTTGGCTACATGGGCGGCGCAACACAAGCCAACGCGGGCCTGTACAAGAACAATGCGGCCATCAAGAAGACCGAAGCGTCGAACCAGTGGAACTATTACCAGGCCAAAAGCAGCAAGCAAAACCTGAGCGAGCTGGCGATGGAATTGACCCCCGCCAAAAAGGACTTCTACCAGGACGAAATCAAGCGCTACAAGGGCGAAAAGGCCGAGATCAAAGCCGCTGCTGAAAAACTCGAAGCCGAATCAAAGCACTGGGACGAACAATCTGACGAGCAAATGCACCAGCACCACCGCTGGGCGCAAGCAACCACAGTCTTGCAGGTCGCGATTGCCATGGCCGCCATTGCCTTGCTGTCTCGCAAAAAGTGGCTGGAATATGTGATGTATGCGGCCGGCAGCATCGGTGTGGTGGTGGGTGGATTGGCCGCTTTCCACATTTAAGTTCTTCCATTTGTTAAGTCCTTCATGAAAATTGCCACCTGGAATGTCAACTCCTTGTCCGTGCGCCTGCCGCAAGTGCTGGACTGGCTGGCCGCTAACCCGACCGATGTACTCGCCTTACAAGAGCTCAAACTGACCGACGACAAATTTCCCGCCGCAGCCTTGGCCGAGGCAGGCTACCAGGCGCAATGGTTCGGCCAAAAAACCTACAACGGCGTGGCACTGATCTCCAGGGCCGAAGGCACCGATGTGGTGAAAAACATCCCCGGCTTTGAAGACGACATGTCGCGCGTGATCGCCGCCACCTACCCGGATGGCGCTGGCGGCACGGTGCGGGTGATCGGTGCATATTTCCCCAATGGGCAAGCGCCCGACAGCGACAAATTTGCCTACAAGATGCGCTGGCTCGACGCGCTGCGGGACTGGGTGGGCAGTGAAATGCAAAAGCACCCCCAACTGGTGCTGCTGGGCGACTACAACATCACTTTTGACGAACTCGACATGTGGGACCCGGTGGGACTGAAAGACACGATCCACTGCACGGTGGCCGAGCGCGAAAAACTCCAAGCCCTGACCGACCTGGGACTCACCGACAGCTTTCGCCTGTTTGAGCAGCCCGAGAAAAGCTACAGCTGGTGGGACTACCGCGAGTTTGCTTTTCGCCGCAACCGGGGTCTGCGAATCGACCACATTTTGATTTCTGCAGCGCTCAAAGCCCGTGCCAGTGCGTGCGTGATCGATCGGTCGCCTCGCAAGAACGAGCGACCGAGCGACCATGCGCCGGTGGTGCTGACGCTGGCCAATTGATTTTGTCACCCCGACTTGATTGGGGGTCTATGCCTTCGGCTGTCATGGATACCCGCATTCGCGGGCATGACAACAAAGGGGCCATTGCTTCCATATTCACAACTGCTGCCGTATTTGTCACTGCTTTCATATTTGTCACCGATTTCATATTTGTCACCCCCGACTTGATCGGGGGTCCATGTCTTCGGCTGTCATGGACCCGCGCCTTCGCGCGGATGACAAAAAATCAGGCCGCTTGCGGCATCAAGAATTCACGGCTGATGCGGCCGCCCAGCACGTTCACACGCTCCAGGAACTGGGTCAGGTAAGCGTGCAGGCCGGTAGCCAGAATTTCGTCGATGCGACCAAAGGCCAGCTCCGAGCGCAAGCGCCCGGCGTGGCGCAAAGTGTCGCTGTCGGGGTCGTGCGAGACCATTTTCAAATTCGACAGCACCTCGTTCAGGCTGGCGTGCAGCGAGCGGGGCATGTCCGGGCGCAAGATCAGCAACTCGGCCACACGCTCGGGGCGGATCACATCGCGGTACACCTTGCGGTACACCTCGAAACCGCTGACGCTGCGCAAAATCGCGCTCCAGTGGTAGAAGTCGTATTCCTGCGCACTCTCGGTCTCAGGTGCGCCGTATTGCGGGGCACCGAAGAAGTCGTTTTGCATGGCGTGGAACTTCACATCCACCAGCCGCGCCGTGTTGTCGGCCCGCTCCAAAAACGTGCCCATGCGCATGAAATAAAGCGACTCGTCCATCAGCATGGTGCCCACCGTCACGCCGCGTGACAGGTGCGAGCGGAACTTGACCCACTCAAAAAACTGGCCCGGATCGCGCTCGAACTCGCCACTTTTGAGCATGCGGTTGACTTCGAGCCAGGTCTGGTTCTGCGTCTCCCAGACCTCGGTGGTCAGCGTGCCGCGCACCGCACGGGCATTTTCACGGGCGGCTCGCAGGCAAGAGATGATGGAAGACGGGTTGTCTGCGTCTTTCACCATGAACGCCATGACATCGCGGGGGTTGATCGTCTTGTAAAGCGCCAAATAGGCGGGCAACAGCTCGCTGATGGACAAGATGCCTTCCCAACCGGCTTCGACAGCGGCAGCAGACTGGGGCAGGAGCGATGTCTCGTAACTCACATTGAGCATGCGGGCGGTGTTTTCGGCCCGCTCCATGTAGCGGGACATCCAGAAGAGGTGATCAGCGGTGCGGCTCAGCATATTTCTTTCCTTAGTGCGTCATGCCTGCAAAGGCGGGCATCCATGTTTTCAGTGTTTGTCACACCCGCGCAGGCGGGTGTCCAGGTTTTGTCACGTTTGCGCAGATGGATACCCGCGTGCGCGGGTATGACAAAGTGCGCCTCAGTCCTGCAATATCCAGGTGTCCTTGGTGCCGCCGCCTTGTGACGAGTTGACCACCAAAGAGCCTTCTTTCAGCGCCACACGGGTCAAGCCGCCGGGCACCATCTGCACGGTGCGACCGCTCAGCACAAAGGGGCGCAGGTCGATGTGGCGTGGCGCGATGCCGCTGTCCACATAGGTGGGGCAGCTCGACAAACTCAGCGTGGGCTGCGCAATGTAGCCCGCGGGGTTGGCCAGCAAGGCACCGCGAAAACGCTCGATTTCGTCCTTGGTCGAGGCCGGGCCCACCAGCATGCCGTAGCCGCCCGCGCCGTGCACTTCCTTGACCACCAGGTCTTTCAGGTTGGCCAGGGTGTACTGCAGGTCATCGGGCTTGCGGCACTGATAAGTCGGCACGTTTTTCAGGATCGGTTCTTCACCCAGGTAGAACTTGATCATGTCGGGCACATAGGGGTAGATCGACTTGTCGTCGGCCACGCCTGTACCCACTGCGTTGCAGATCGCCACATGACCAGCCTTGTAGGCGTCCATCAGGCCCGCGCAGCCCAAAGTGGAGGTGGGGCGGAACACGTTGGGGTCCAAAAAGTCGTCGTCCACCCGGCGGTAGATCACATCCACCCGCTGTGGACCGCGTGTGGTGCGCATGTAAACGAACTTGTCCTTGACGAACAGGTCTTGCCCTTCCACCAGTTCCACGCCCATTTGCTGCGCCAAAAAGGCGTGCTCGAAGTAGGCGCTGTTGTACATGCCGGGCGTGAGCACCACCACCGTGGGCTCGGCCGTGGTGGCGGGGCTGCTGGCGCGCAGGGTCTCCAGCAGCAAATCAGGGTAATGCGCCACCGGGGCCACGCGGTGTTGGCTGAACAGCTCGGGGAACAGCCGCATCATCATCTTGCGGTCTTCGAGCATGTAGCTCACACCGCTGGGCACGCGCAGGTTGTCTTCGAGCACGTAGTACTCGCCCTTGCCCGCGCTGTCGGGGGCACGCACGATGTCGATGCCGCTGATGTGTGAATAGATGTTGTTGGGCACATCCACCCCCACCATCTCGGGGCGAAACTGGGCATTGCCCTCGATTTGCTCGCGCGGTATCACACCCGCCTTCAGGATCTCTTGGTCGTGGTAGACGTCGTGGATAAAGCGGTTGAGGGCGGTGACGCGCTGCACCAGACCGGCCTCCATGCTTTTCCACTCTTGGGCGGCGATCACGCGGGGTATCAGGTCAAACGGGATCAGGCGCTCGGTGCCGGAGCCGTCTTCGTCCTTGTCTCCGTAGACGGCAAAGGTGATGCCGACACGGCGAAAAATCATCTCGGCTTCTTCACGGCGCGAAGCCATGGTCTGGCTGTCTTGCGCTTGCAACCAGCGGGCATAGGCCAGGTAATGGTCTCTGACTTCTCCGGCATCGCCTGCGGCAGGCAAGCGGCTGTACATTTCATCGAATTGGCGCATGGCTCGTTACTCCTGAGGACAAGTTAGCAAGATGCGTACCCGCCGCGATTGATTCGGGTCAAATCCACCGATCCGCATTGCGCTCAACAGATCTGTTACCCCCAAACAGACTTGTCACGTCCAGCAGACTTGCCGTGTCGAGCAGACTTGTCACGTCCAACAAACACTGTCACCCCCGACCTGATCGGGGGTCCATGCCTTCGATGCTGATGGATACCCGGTCAAGCCGGGTATGACAAAAGCGCCGGGCATGACATGAGCGCTGGAATGACATGAACACGGGCACTGGCGATGACCCAAACGCTGTCACCCCCGACCTGATCGGGGGTCCATGCCTTCGATACTGATGGATACCCGGTCAAGCCGGGTATGACAAAAGAAACGGGTATGACATGAGCGCTGGAATGACATGAGCGCCGGGTATGACATGAGCGCCAGGCATGACCACCGCATCAGGGCGCAATGACGTGGTGCCAATAGCGCTTGGACAGTGCCCGTTCACACTGCACCTGCCCAGGCACATCACTGCGCCAGCTGGCGGCACCGCAACGGGCGGATTCCACCAGCGCAATGCCCTGAGTGCGGTAGCGAGCGAGGACAGGTTCTGCCGGGTGCCCATAGCGGTTGCGGTAGCCGGCTTGCACCAGCGCCAGCCGGGGTTGCAAGGCCTGCAAAAAGGGCAGGCTTGAAGAGGTCTTGCTGCCATGGTGTGGCACCAGCAGCACATCGACAGGCGCTACGCCTGCCTGCACCAAAGCCGACTCCTGCGCAGCTTCAATGTCACCGGTCAGCAGGGCCGAGGCCTGACCGCTGCTGATGCGCAAGACGCAGCTGACCTCGTTGGGTTTGGGGTGTTTGGGGGCCGCCCCACCCACCTGCACGGCCGTGATGGCTGGCGGGTGCAGCACCTCGAACAGCACGCCGTCCCACACCCAAGATTGCCTGGTTTGACAACGCGTCCAGCCCGGGCGCATCGCATGCAAGGGGTGCTCGTCCTCCAGCGATGACCACAAACGCGCTTGGGGCTGCATGGCCAACACGGCCGCTGCACCGCCTGTGTGGTCACTGTCGCGGTGGCTGAGCATCAACACATCCAACCGTTCGCCCATTTGCGCCAACAGGGGCACCAGCACACGGTGGCCGGCATCGCTTTCGGCCGAATAGCGGGGGCCGGTGTCGTACAACAAACTGTGCGTGGCGGTGCGCACCAGCACAGCGTTGCCCTGCCCCACATCGGCAGCCAACAGTTCAAACGCAGGGGCCGCCGGACGCGGATGCACCCAAAACAGCGCAGGCCATAAAAGCGGCAGGCACAGGAGCTTCCAGGACAGCGGCAGCTTGAGCACCAGGCCCACAGCCCCAAGCAGCGCCAGCATGGCCAAAGTCCAGGGCGGTGTGGCCGTGGACACGCTGGCCATCGGCCAGGCTGCAAGCCACCCCAACCAGACCACCAAAGGCTGCAGCGCCCAAGCCGCCAGCACCCATGCGCCCGACCAAACCACCCCCAGCATGGCCAGCGGGGTGACCACCAGAGTCACCCAGGGAATCGCCAGCAAATTGGCCAACAAGCCCACCAAAGACACCTGGCCAAAAAACAGCAAGGTCAGCGGGGCCAAAGCCCAGGTGATCGCGGCCTGCTCACGCAGCAAGCCCCAAGCCCCGCGCAGCAAAGCCATTCCCCAAACAGGGGGCAGAAGCGCACCCCATCGGTGCCTTCCAGCATTCAGCACCAACTCGGTGCGGCCTTGCCGCGCATCGCGTTCAACAAGTTCCGCTGGCATCACCCGATCCTGCGCACGGTGCTGGCCAGACGCCATCAACACCCCTACCGCCACAAAGCTCAACCAAAAGCCCGGCTGCAACAAAGCCCAAGGATCCAGCCCCAACACCACCGCACCCGCCAACAGCCAAATGAGCGATCCATGCCATTGACGAGACGACATTTTGAGCAAGGCCACCACCCCCAGCATCCACAGCGTGCGTTGTGCTGGCACGCCCCAGCCGCTGAACAAGGCATAAAACCCTGCCAACACCAAGCCTGCCAGCGCCCCCACATGGACCGCTGGCCACCGCAAAGCCCCCGCAAAACCCCACAAGGCCGACTTTCGCCACACCCAAGCCAAGCCTGCCGAAGCCAGCCAGGCGAACATGGTCACATGCAGCCCGGAAATGCTCATCAAGTGCGCCACCCCCGTGGCCCGGAAGACATCCCAATCGGCACGGTCAATGGCCGCCTGATCGCCGGTGACCAATGCCGCCAAAACGCCCGCCAACGAGGCCGACTGAGCAGCCCCAGTCCTCGGCAAAGTGCTCGGTGACACATGCGTCAGCAAACGGTCACGCACGGCCTGACGCCAGCCCTCGATCGGGTGCGCCCAAGTGGCGGCCAGCCGCAGCGGGGCCGGGTCTTTGCCCCCCGTGCGCACATAGCCAGTGGCGCGAATGCCCTGCTCCCACAACCACAACTCGTAGTCAAACCCCCGAGGGTTCAGGTTGCCGTGCGGCGCTTTCAGGCGCACCCGCAAGCGCCAGCGCTCACCCGCCTTCACCGGCTCGGGCAAGGCCGAAGTGTTCCAACCACTGTCGTCTGTGCCCTCCTGGCCATACCAGCCCAGATACACCTGCGAAGGCAACGATGCCGGAAGATCCACGCTTCGGGCCATGCCCGTTTTGTCGACTTGCCAAGCTTGCTCGATTTGAAAGCGAAAGCGCCACCCCAAGTCCTGGCGTTGCGGCATGGCCTGGACCACCCCCACCACATCCAGGTCCTGGCCCTCCAGCGCAGGGTCGATGCTGTGCGAGCGGGACAAGGCGTGCAAGCCGGTCACAGCAAAGGACGCAGACCCCCAAACCAGGCACAGGACCACGGCACGCCAACCCACAGACAAGGCCAAACGGCGCAAGACCAGGCCAGCACCCCAAGCCAGGCACAGCCCTGCGGCATAGCCCCAGACAGGCCAAAGCACCTCTTGTTGCAGTTGAACGGCCACACCAGCGCACCAAGCCAGCAAAGCCAGACCCAAACCATGGCCCCACTTCAGTGACCACATGGCCAAGCCTGCCGGACAGTCGACCCGCAGGCCCCCTGCATGCACTTTCGCTTCATGGCAGCCTCCCTGATTTGGCTGGGTGAGTCATCGGTGGGTCTTTGCCCTGTCTTGTCCAGATTCCTGGCGCGTGTCTTGCTAGTTGTAACCGCCCAAGCTGCATTTGTCATGCGTGCAGCCCCTGTTGCGCTGAACGAGATATGTCGATACACGTTGCCCTGCACCACGTTACCCATTACGAATACGACCGCCCCGTGCAGCTCGGCCCGCAAGTCATCCGCTTGCGCCCTGCGCCGCACAGCCGCAGCCGCATCCTGTCGTACAGCCTCAAGGTCGAGCCCGAAGATCATTTCATCAACTGGCAGCAAGACGCCTTTGCCAATTACCAGGCGCGGCTGGTGTTCCCCAAAAAGACGACCGCCTTCAAAGTCACCGTGGACGTGGTCACCGAGATGGCCGTGTTCAACCCGTTTGACTTCTTTCTGGAACCCTCGGCCGAGGAAGTGCCTTTCAAGTACTCGGACACCGTCAAGGAAGAACTGCAGTCCTATCTGGACAAAGACAACAAGACCCCGCTGTTCAAAAAATACCTGGCCAGCATGGACCGCAAGCGCCAGCGCACCATCGACTTTTTGGTGCAGATCAACCAACGCTTGCACCAGGACATCCGTTACACCATCCGCATGGAGCCGGGCGTGCAAACGGCCGAGGAAACCCTGACCCTGAAAAGCGGCTCGTGCCGCGACACGGCTTGGTTGCTGGTGCAGCTGTTTCGCCACATGAACATCGCGGCCCGCTTTGTCTCGGGCTATTTGATCCAGCTGGCCCCCGATGTGAAATCGCTCGACGGCCCGAGCGGCACCGAAGTCGACTTCACCGACCTGCACGCCTGGTGCGAGGTGTATTTGCCCGGCGCAGGCTGGGTCGGGCTCGACCCGACTTCGGGCCTGCTGGCGGGCGAAGGCCACATTCCGCTGGCCTGCACACCACAGCCCTCTGCGGCCGCCCCCATTGAAGGCGTGATGGACAAAGCCGAGGTCGAGTTTCACCACGAGATGAGCGTCACGCGCATCCACGAATCACCCCGCGTGACCAAGCCCTACAGCGAAGCACAATGGGCCGATGTGCTGACCCTGGGCGACCAGGTGGACGCGCAATTGGTAGCGCAAGACGTGCGCCTGACCATGGGCGGCGAGCCCACCTTTGTGTCCACCCACGACCGTGACGGCGCGGAATGGAACACCGACGCTTTGGGCCCCACCAAACGCGGCCTGGCCACTGAGCTGGTGCACAAGCTGCGCCAGCAATACGGCCAGGGCGGTTTCTTGCATTTTGGCCAGGGCAAGTGGTACCCGGGTGAACAACTGCCGCGCTGGGCGCTCAGCATTTACTGGCGTGCCGACGGCACACCTTGCTGGCAAGACCCCGATGTGTTTGCCGACGAGCGCGAACCCAGCCACTACACCAGCGCCGATGCCCAGCGCTTCATGCAAGGGCTGACCGAGCAGCTGGGCCTGCCCGGCGACACCGTGCTGCCCGGGTTTGAGGACACCTGGTATTACCTGTGGCGCGAACGCCGCCTGCCCGTGAACGTCGACCCGTTTGACGCCAAACTGGACGACGAGATGGAGCGCATCCGATTGCGCCGCGTCTTCAGCCAAGGGCTGGACCAGCCTGTGGGTTATGTGCTGCCGCTGCAGCCTTTTGAACCAGCTGCTGAACCAGCCGTTGAGCAAGCCGCCTCATCAAAGACCCCCAATCTGAGCGGGGCACCTTGGCAAACCGGCCGCTGGTTCCTGCGCGACGAGCGCATGTACCTCATGCCCGGCGACTCCCCCATGGGCTGGCGCTTGCCACTCGACTCCTTGCCGTGGGCCGCACCCACCGACCGCTGGCACATGATCGAGCAAGACCCCTTCTCGCCACATCTCGCGCCCCGCAGCGCCTTGCCAGCGGCCGCCCCGATCACCCTGCAGCCGCGCCACGTCCAAAAGGCAACGGCTCCAGCAAGTCCGGCAGCCAAGTTCGAGTCCGACGCCTCCGTGGTGCGCACCGCCCTGTGTGTGGAAGTGCGCGACCCGCGCCGTGCCAACGGCCCCAAGGTCGAGGCCGAGGCGCAACAGCAAGGTGAAAAATCTGGCGTGTTGTACGTCTTCATGCCGCCTCTGGCCCGGCTGGAAGACTACCTGGCGCTGGTGAGTGCCGTCGAAGCCACGGCCAGAACGCTGGGCATGAAAATCGTCATGGAAGGCTACCCGCCACCGCGTGACCCGCGCCTGAAACTGCTGCAAGTCACACCCGACCCCGGCGTGATCGAGGTCAACATCCACCCGGCCCACAACTGGAGCGAGTTGCTCGAACACACCGAGTTTTTGTACCAAGCGGCTTTCGAGACGCGCCTGTCGGCCGAAAAGTTCATGACCGACGGTCGCCACACTGGCACGGGTGGCGGCAACCACATGGTCATGGGCGGGGCCACCCCGGCAGACAGCCCGTTTTTGCGCCGACCCGAATTGCTGGCCAGCCTGATCCTTTACTGGCACAACCACCCCAGCTTGAGCTATTTGTTCAGCGGCATGTTCATCGGACCGACCAGCCAGGCCCCGCGCGTGGACGAAGCCCGCAACGACCAGGTCTATGAGCTGGAAATCGCCCTGCGCGAGATCGTGAAAAACCGGCAAAAATTCGGCACCGACATGGCCCCGTGGGTCGTCGACCGCACCCTGCGCAACATCCTGGTGGATGTGACTGGCAACACCCACCGCAGCGAGTTTTGCATCGACAAGATGTACTCGCCCGACAGCAGCACCGGGCGTTTGGGCCTGTTGGAGCTGCGTGCTTTCGAGATGCCGCCGCACGCCCGCATGAGCATCGTGCAGCAGCTGCTGCTGCGGGCGCTGGTGGCCCGATTCTGGGACGAGCCCTATGCCGCCCCCGTGACCCGATGGGGCACCGAGCTGCACGACCGCTTCATGCTGCCGCACTGGATTCACAAAGACTTTGACGACGTGCTCACGGAACTGGGCGACGCGGGTTGCCATTTCGATCCCGCCTGGTTTGCACCGCATTTCGAGTTCCGCTTCCCGCTGGTCGGCCAAATCAGGGTCGATGGCGCCGTGCTCACCCTGCGCAATGCGCTGGAGCCTTGGCACGTCATGGGCGAAGAAAGCAGCGCGGGCGGCACCGCCCGTTATGTGGATTCGTCGCTGGAGCGCATTGAGGTGCATGTGACGGGCATGAACCCTTCACGCCATTGCGTCACCGTCAACGGCAAAGCCCTGCCCCTGCAGCCCACGGGCGTGGTGGGTGAATACGTGGCCAGCGTGCGATACAAGGCCTGGAACCCGCCCTCATCGCTGCACCCCAGCATCGGCATGCACGCCCCGCTGACCGTGGACTTGGTGGACACCTGGATGAAGCGCTCACTGGGCGGCTGCCAATACCATGTGGTTCACCCCGGTGGCCGCAGCTACGACGGCTTCCCGGTCAACGCCTACGAGGCCGAAAGCCGCCGCATGGCCCGCTTCTTCCGCATGGGGCACACCCCCGGCGCGATGAAACAGCTGGCCGCACTCGGCCCCAACGCCACACTCCACGCCAGCCCCGAGTTCCCGTACACGCTGGATTTGCGGCGGGTGTGATCAGCACAGCTTGGCACCCCGACCTGACCGGATGTCCATGGCCATTCCCTCGTCACCCCCGACTCGATCGGGGGTCCATGGCTATTCCCTCGTCACCCCCGACTCGATCGGGGGTCCATGGCTATTTTCCCCGTCACCCCCGACTCGATCGGGGGCCCATGGCTATTTTCCCCGTCACCCCCGACTCGATCGGGGGTCTATGGCTTCGGCTGTTGTGGATACCCGGTCAAGCCGGGTATGACAAAACAACCAGAGCCGGGTATGACAAGCAACCAGAGCCGGGCATGACATCAAACCAAACCCAGCATGACAATAAACCAAGCATGGCATGGCATGGCATGACAAGAAATCAGATGTTCGCACCGGCAAGACCCATCGCCGAAGAGATCTGGCGCAATGCAAGCGACAATTGACCGGATGAATGAGCCATCGACCCAACCGGACAGCACAGCGCAAGCGCACGCCATGAAATGGGCGGCGCTTCAGCAAGAGCGTGCGCCTGCCGGGCACTGGGACGAACTGCGCGGGGCCGTGACAGGCCAAGGCACGAGCTCGGGGGCGAACGCCAACGCACGCAGCGAGAAGCCCGCCGCCCTCAGCGCCGCTTGGCTCACCTTCATTGCGCAGCAAGACACCGCCGCCAGACCGGGCACAGCCGACCTGAACACCCGCATGAACAACCTGCAACGGCAGGTGCGCGACAACGGCATCACCTACAACGTGTATGCCGCCTCCGACCAACCGCAGCGCCCCTGGTCGCTCGACCTGTTTCCGCTCATGCTGGGCCACGCCGACTGGCAACAAATTGAAGCGGGCGTGATGCAGCGCATGCAGCTGCTCGAACGCATCATGGCCGATGCCTATGGGCCCCAACAATTGGTGCTCAATGGCCAATTGCCCGCTGCGCTGGTGCAAGGCCACCCCGCCTATTTGCCCGCCATGCACGGCGTGCCGCCCGTCGGGGGCCGCTATTTGTCTTTGGCCGCTTTTGACTTGGCGCGCGGCCCTGACGGCTGCTGGTGGCTGTTGTCGCAGCGCACGCAAGCGCCTTCGGGTCTGGGCTATTTGCTGGAAAACCGACAAATCGTGTCGCGCCAGTTCCCGCAGGCCTTCGAGGCTTTTCCGGTCCAGCGCTTGGCCGAAACCTACCGCACCCTGATCGACGGCATCAAGGCCCGCAGCCCGGCAGGCGCTTCGGCCCACATCGCGCTGCTCACGCCCGGCCCCTACAACGAGACTTATTTTGAACACGCCTATCTGGCCCGCTATCTGGGCCTGAGCCTGGTGCAGGGCAATGACCTGACCGTGCGTGACGAAAAGCTGTACCTCAAAACGCTGCAAGGCCTGCAACCTGTGCACGGCTTGCTCAAACGCGTCGACGACGACTGGCTCGACCCGCTGGAGATGCGTGCCGACTCCACGCTGGGCGTGCCCGGTTTGCTGCAAGCGGTGCGCAGCGGCAACGTGCTGGTGGCCAACACGCCGGGCTCGGGTTTCCTTGAATCGAATGCTTTGCTCGGCTTCATGCCCGCGCTGGCGCGTGACCTGCTGGGGCAAGAGCTGCAGCTGCCCGCCATCCCGAGCTGGTGGTGCGGCGAAGCGGCGGCGCTGCAAGACGTGTTGCCACGCATTCAAAGCTGCGTCATCAAGCCCACCTACCCCTACAACACCGACCGCCAAAGCTTTGAGCCCGTGCTGGGCCACGCCTTGTCGCGCCAAGAACAAAACGAATGGGCGGGTCGCATCTTGCGCGACCCCGACGCCCACACCCTGCAATCGTGGTTGCCTCTGTCGCACCAACCCACTTGGCAAGCGGGCACCCAAAGCGCCAACGGGTCTGAAGCTGCGGGCTGCATCCAGTCGCGTCCGGTGGTGTTGCGGGTGTTTGCCGTGGCCGACGCCCAAGGCGGCTGGCAAGTCTTGCCCGGCGGCCTGGCACGGCTGGGCACCCGCGAAGGCATTGCCTCGATGCAGCGCGGTGGCAGCAGCGCCGATGTCTGGGTGCAATCACCCGCGCCGTCACAGTCACAGTCGCAGTCCCAATCGCAAAGCCAAAGCCCGTTGACGGGCGACACCGCATCGCAGCGCCAGCGGCTGGTCACCAGCCGCGCCGCAGAAAACCTGTTCTGGATGGGCCGCTACACCGAGCGCACCGAAAACACCTTGCGGCTGGTGCGCCTGAGCCTGGAAATTTTGGGCAGCGAAAACCAAAACCTGCCCTGCCTGCTGAACTTCATCACCCGCATGGCCACGCGCCACGGCTTGGTGCGGGCGGGCGTGCCTGCCGCATCGCAAGCGCACCGGGTGTTTGAGCGCTCATTGATCGCGGGCTTGTGGGACAAAGAACTGGCCACCAGCGTCGGCTTCAATTTGCGTGCCGTGCGGCTGGCCGCCGCTTCGGTGCGCGAGCGCCTGTCGCCCGAACACTGGCGTTTGCTCGAACAAGCCGAGTCGCGTTTCTTCAAACCAGCCCAAGACAGCACAGACGCCAAGTCAAGCGCCCCGGCAACGCCCGACACAGTGGCCGACACGGTGGCCGATACCGTGCAAGTCCAGCGCCTGCTGGCCGACACCAGCCAAATGCTGGCCGCCCTGACCGGGGCCCAAACCGACCGCATGAGCCGCGACGACGGCTGGCGTTTGCTCTCGATTGGCCGCCACATCGAACGGCTGGAATTTTTGTCCAGCGCCTTGAGCGAAGCCGTGCAGCTGGGCCTGATCGGTGAACAAGCCGGGTTTGACGCCGTGCTCGACCTGTTTGACAGCACCATCAGCTTCCATGCCCAGTACCAGCAAAGCCGCACGCCCCAGGCCTTGATGGATTTGTTGGTCACCAACTCCGACAACCCCCGATCCCTGGGCTGGGTGGCGCACACCCTGCGCTCACGCTTGCGGCGCATGGGCCAGCTGGCCGACGGTGCCACCGTGCCCTTGGCCGAACGGGTGCCGCACCTGATCGAGTTGACACCCGAGGCGCTGTGGCCGCTGACCAGCCTCGCGACCCGTCAAGCGCCCCAAGCCGACAGCCCCCTGCCGCTGCACACCGCACTGGCGCATTGCCAAACGGCAGCCCGCGATGTATCCGACCAACTGTGCGGCCTGTTTTTCACGCACAGCGGCGAAGCCCGCTACAGCGTTGGCGCTTGACCTGACTGACCCCCCATGCGCCTGGCCATCACCCACGAAACCCGCTACCGCTACAGCCCGCAGGTGCAAACCGCGCAGCATGTGGCCCATTTGCAACCCGCTGACACCCCCTGCCAAAAGGTCATCAGCCACTGGATGCAGGTGGAACCCGCTGCCACGGTGCAACACAACATCGACGCTTTTTTGAACCACCGCGCTTATTGGGCGCTGACCCACCCGCACGACGGCCTGATGGTTCGGGCGCACAGTGAAATCATCACCTCGGCCCTCGCCACGCGTGACACCAGCCCCACCAGCCCCGACACCGCCAGCCAAAGCTGGGAATCGGTGCGCGAGCATTTCCGATACCGGGGTGGCCACCCCGGCGATGTGCACAGCGGTTTTGTCTTTGGCTCGCACCATGCGCCCGTGCACGAAGCGTTTTTGGCCTACGCGCAAAGCAGCTTCACACCCGGCCGCCCATTAGTGCAAGCCGCCCAAGAACTCACGGCACGCATGCACCGCGACTTCCGCTACGAATCGGAAAGCACCGACATCAACACCCCCGCGCTCGAAGCGCTGGCCGACAAGCGCGGTGTGTGCCAAGACTTTGCCCACATCCTGCTGGCCTGCCTGCGCTCTCTGGGCTTGCCCGCCCGCTACGTGAGCGGCTACCTGCTGACCCAGCCGCCCCCCGGCCAGCCCCGTTTGGTGGGCAGCGACGCTTCGCACGCCTGGGCATCGGTCTACCTGCCCGAATTGGCCAGCCACGCCTGCCAAGGCTGGCTCGATCTGGACCCGACCAACGACCGGACCGGCTTGGCCAGCCCGGGCGAAGACTATGTGCGCCTGGCCGTGGGCCGCGACTTTGCCGATGTCTCGCCATTGCGGGGGGTCTTGCAAGGTGGTGGAGCGCACACGCTCGAAGTGGCCGTGAC
>ERZ1034361.935-NODE-935-length-17084-cov-3.194743_pt1 | contig 17084 bp, 19 predicted proteins | sample MGYA00520617_ERZ1034361 | MGnify/ENA primary metagenome ERZ1034361 (study PRJEB33736, sample SAMEA104284507) | Azolla filiculoides | biome: Urban; feature: Water surface; material: Ditch water | place: Netherlands | collected 2015-10-28 | depth 0-0.1 m ... | reverse complement strand
GTACTACATCCTACTGTAGAGGATTAAATGATATTGTTTCTAATGTTTAATCAGACCGTAGAAGAGTCTGTAATAATTATTCTATATAAGAAGAAAGTTTATCTTTAAGTAATAACATATCTTCTGATTCATTACCTGATTCAAACATATATACACTTATAGTATATAATAAGTCTTGTATCTGTTCTTTAGTTAGTTCTACTACCATAATGCTATATCTATTGTATTAGTTAGTGATGTTGTATATGTTGTTATAAAGGGTGTTTTAGATGCCTATGTATCCACTGCTATTCTTTCACACTCAAGAAAAAACTTTTTACGAGGGAGAAAAAAACTTTTTACCTATATATATAGGACAAAACTTGTTTTGTTTTTTTATAGCCCACCCTGAACGAGTTCTTCCCACCGCTATATATAGAAAAGAGAGTCCACCAATTAAGGCAGACTCCCTGTGTCTATTAGATTGAGACAAGACTATTCCAATCAACTGCACGTTTTGCTGTTTCAGCTTTAACCATTGATTCAGTGATCTTGGTACGAGTTGCTGACATATCAGTTGCTCCTGTGAATGAGATAGAATAAAGAACTAATTGTTCCATTTCTCCTGTCTCTTCGTTAGCTACCAAGATTGGCTCTCCTGTTTCTCTATCAACTTGTGGAAGTTTAAGGATAGGAAATGTAGCAAGATCTTGCAATTTAGATTGAAGCTCTTCAGCAGTACTGTTGCGTAACCAATCACCAACAGGAGTTGAGCAATTAACGTACTCGTAATCATTATCTTTATTAACAAGCTTAATTGATACCTTTTTATCGGCATTCTTAAAATTCTTCTCGCTTGCTAATTGATGATAACCTCCAACACCAACGAATGATGCAACACTACCAATTGTTTCTAATGTACTTTGTCTGTCTGACGCTTTTTTGAATTGTAACATAATTTCTGTTTTTTAAATTGTTTGTATTAATATTGGGGGGTGATCCCAATCTCTCAAATTGTATGGGGGGTTTTGGGTAGGAATGGTCTACACCCCCATATACACGATGGGTTTTCAAATTTTTAAAATTTTTTTTCCACATCCTTTTACAAAAGTTTTGGATGTTATATATATTTTGTATTACCTTTGGTGGGTGGGTGGGTTTGTTCTATGAGAAAGATCAATACATCTCTAGGACAGATTGATTGTTATTTAACACACTTCTACGTCTTTTGTACAGAATAACAATCAATCTAAGTACAGAAATTCTTCATAATATAGCATATGAGTTAAAAAATATGTCTATTGTATACAACATATATATTATTTGTATATCTTTGTCTTATAGTTAACTAAATTATGGAAGAGAGAAAGATTATAGTTCAAAGACTTAAGAATGATTCAGAGAATGAATACATCTTAGCAGAGAAGTATTATTCCATCCTATCAGCTATCAACAATCTACATCTAACTCAGAGAGAAATCCAGTTGGTAGCATTTACAGCTATAAAGGGTAATATAACATATGCCAATGTAAGGGAGGAGTTTTGCAAGAAGTACAATACAACAAGTCCAACGATAAATAACATTATATCTAAGTTAAAGAAGATGGGAGTGTTTATCAAGGAAGCAGGGAAGGTGAAGATCAACCCAATCATCGTTGTAGATTTCAATAAGAATTTAACGTTAGAAATAAAGCTGGAACATGGAGAAACCAATGTCAATGTCAGTGAAGGAGTGGATCATCAAGAAGCTGGCAATCAAGATGGTGATATCGGAGAAGGTGATTGATTCTGTAGTGACACACCAGTTTGATAGTGCTAACGATGCATTGAACATCCACAAGAGTGTCGAGATCTCTGGGTTTGGGAAGTTCTATTTCAATGAGAAGAAAGCCATCAAGACCATGGAGAAGTATTCATCTCAGAAAGACATGTACGAAACCGTGTTAGCTGATCCAACTACATCAGATGTCAAACGAGCTAATGTTCAAGTGAGACTGGCCAACCTGTTAATCAGTATTAAAACATTAAAACCAAAAATTGATGAGTCTAAAACAGATATATGAGGGGTGGAAAAATCATCTACTTCCAGAAGAACGAATGAAAGCTTTTATTGAGCACGTTAGTCAAGAAAGAATGGATGTGTGTACACAATGTGAAGAGCATTCATACAACAAAACAGAACCTACAAACTTACATGCTGCACTAAGACCAGATGCACATTGCACTAATTGTGGATGTACATTAGCAGCTAAGACTAAATGTCTATCATGTGAATGCCCATTAAAGAAATGGCTAGCAGTGGACGAACCAAATAACACATCATATGCAACTACGTAAAATCCCTTTAATGGAACTTCTTGAAATACTCAATGACCTGTATGAAGAAGGTGTTGATTACATAGACATCTCTGGAATACCTAATGATGATGGTGAAAATCCACAGGATTACATTAAGATTACAGTGAGACCAGATTACATGGCTGAAGATGATGCAGAAGACATTGATGAATCTAGTATCAAAGTATCAAGATTATCTGAGAACGATATTAACGACCTAATATAAACTCGCATGAGTAGAAGACCAAACTATTACAGACAAATACTAAACGTGCTAGAGGATCTACAAAAGAACCATCCAGCATATAACATAGGTAGACACATTTCTACAGCATTAGATGGATCTGATATATGGAGCATCTCTGATAGAGACTTTTTGCAAAGACTTAAAGACTACAGAGCAGAACTAGATTCAGATGTTATACATGAAGATGATGTAGATGACATAATTAAACAAGGGCTAGATTTAACACATATTCTAGACGAAGAGGAGGACTAAACCATGGCATTAAAGAAAACTACATACATTAATACAGAACTTGACTGGGCTGAGGAACAGTTGTCAAGTTGGAAACAATACGTTGATGCTAATCCATTACATATGTTAAAGGATAGGATTGAATGGAAACCAACAGCTAAAGGAGGTACAATGCCTATGGTGATTGCATCCATTGAAGCACAAGGTAAGTTTGTCCAAGAGACAATGAAGAACTATCTAGCTCTGTTAGAGCAAGTTGAGAAACTTCGTGAGAAAGAAGAAGCTAAGAAGATAGATGTTAGAGGTGGTGCTGAGCTAGGAGCTATGGCAGAAGATTTCTTAAAAGGAAGAAGATAGATGAAACTACATAATATAGAATATAAGGATTGGTTCATTAATCAAGGCCGAGTTCCAGACAAGGGTTCTGAGGAGTATAGAGAGTTCTTTAACTTCCACAGAGAGCTGTGTATGAACGGTGCTATGATGGATGGACAATATATCAATCCATTTCTATATTGGCATTTAAACATCTGGCATACAGAGGTGGATATACTAGATGAATATGGACGTATCAACCAAAAATATGCTAATCCATTATTGAGAGATAATGAGTGGCTTGTAACTAATGAGATAGACAGGGCACAGAAAGAAAAGAAAGGACTAGTCATCCTAGGTATTAGACGTTTTGCTAAGTCTGTGTTAGAGGCTTCATATATAGGACATGGTGCTACATTTGATGAGAACTCACAGAACATTATTGCAGGATTGAATGCTCCCGATATTAAGCTTATTACAGATAAGATTGATAAGGGACTTAACTTCATTCCAGAAGCATGGAGATGGCAGAGAGTAGAAGATAACTGGAAGAACCAAGTGACACTAGGTATCAAGACTAAAGCAGGGGAAAGAATCCCCTTTTCTCAGATCCTTATTCGTAACTTAGATGAAGGTAACAATGAAGAGGCTATTGCAGGTACCAAGCCTCGTAGACTTATTATTGACGAGATAGGTAAAGGAAGTTTCCTTAGAGGACTTCAAGCAGCAACACCAGGTTTTACCACACCATTTGGTTGGGGATGTTCTCCAATCCTAACAGGTACAGGTGGAGATATGAAGAAGTTTATGGATGCAAAGAGCTTAATGTTCGATGTGGAAAACTTCAACTTCTTAGAATACCAAAGTGCTAAAGATGAAAAGAAGGTTCATGGCCTATTCATCTCACACAAATATAGAATGGAAGCTAAAGAGCAGTCCACTCTAGGAGCATTTCTAGATGCACCAAAAGGATCTTCACTACATGAAGTGTCCATGATGGTGTCAAATGAAGAACTTGCCACAAAAATAACCAACGACAACTTAGATAAATTAAAGAAAGCAGGAGATAGAGTGGCTTATTTAAAAGAGAAGATGTACTATCCACAAGAGGTGGATGACATATTCTTAAATGAGGACACAAACATCTTTGATATAGAAGCAGCTAAACGTCAGAAGTTCAGATTAGGTCAACAAGAAAGAACAGGAACACCTGTTATATTGTATGATGATGGACAAGGAGTGAAACATGAGTTTACAGACAAGCTGCCTATTACAAACTTTCCTTTAAAGAATACAGATATGAAGGATGCTCCTGTAGTGATATATGAGTTTCCTATAGAATCTCCACCATATGGACTGTATGTAGCAGGAATTGACCCTTATAGACAAGGTAAATCTGCATATTCTAGTTCATTAGGATCTGTATATATTTATAAACGTATGCATGCTATCTCTGGAGAGAAGTATCAAGATATGTTTGTAGCTAGTTATTGTGCTAGACCAGACAAGAAAGAAACATGGGAGGAACAAGCTCGCTACCTCATCAAGTATTACAATGCTAGAGCATTATGTGAGAACGATGAAATCTCTTTCATAGACTACATGATATCTAAAGGAGATAATCATTATCTAGAAAGACAACCAGATTGGTTGAAAGAAATTGTTCCAAACACCACAGTTAGAAGGGATTACGGAATACATAGATCTTCTGAGAAGATTAGAGACTTCTTACATGGAGCTCTAAAGAAGTATACTGAAGAGGTGATGCATGTGGAGAAAGATGATGAAGGAAACATCATTTCAGAAACTAAGGGTATGTCAAAGATATTTGATCCTGTCCTACTAGAAGAAATGATACAATATAATGAGGAAGGTAACTTTGACCGTATTATTGCTGCAGAGCTTGCAATAGCTTTAGCAATGAAACTAGATCCAATCATTGGTAAAGTGGGAGGAGAAAAGGATCCAAGAGTAACATCCATGTTCACTAAAAATAAAAAGAATACGCTTTTCACAGAAAGCAGATCAATGTTTAACACACCAAAAAGTAAATTGTTTAGATAAAATGGCAATAATTAGATATACAAAAGATGCTACCATTAGGTATGCTTATTTAAACATCTTCCCTGATCAGTTCAAGACAGATAAGGAAAAACAAGATGAGAGTTGGATTAAGAATACAATGGATTATTTTTCCAACAAAGCGTATTCTGAGTACATCAAGAATAGAGATACGTTCGTAAAGAACTACGATCTTATGAAAGGAATCTTACGTATGGAGGATTTCTATCAAGAACCAGAGGTAAGAAGTTTTACAGATGTGCTTACAGCAGATCTTGAACTTCCTGCTTATGTAAAACACTATTCAATTATCACCACTCCTGTTAATGAATTAGTAGGAGAGATTTCTAAACGTCCAGATGCATTCAAAGTGAAAGCATTTGATGATGATAGTCAAGCAGAAGAACTTCAGTTTAAGACAGACATATTGAACAAATATGTTATGAGTCAAGCTAGAGAGAAGATCTTTGAAAAAGCAGCTTTGGAAGGAATAGAACTTTCAGAAGAAGAAGCTGATAAGATGACTATGGAACAGGTTAAGGATCAGTTAGATAACTATACATCTGTTGCAGAAAAGTGGGCTAATCATATATTGACATGTCAAAAAGCAGACTTTAACACTAAGGAGAAAAGCGAAGATGCATTTAGAGATCTTTGTATTTCTGCTAGAGAATTCTACCACATCTATGAAGACAACTCTAAGCTTGGATTCAACATTGAAGTTGCTAATCCAAAGAACACGTGGTTTCTTACAACCCCAGACAGAAAGTGGATCTCTGATCCAACAGGAAGAGCACAAGGAGCTTATGCTGCTGGGACTGTCCAGGTTATGGAATTGTCAGAGATCATTGAAAGCATTCCAGACCTTACAAAAGAAGAAATAGATCACTTAAGAAGTTCATTACAAGACTATGGACTTATTAATGTACGTGAGTCTAATTTAGGTAATCCAGAAGCTACACCAGGGCAAGACTCTGTACAGTATGATACATTTGATCCATTAGTGTTACAAACACGTATGTTGATTGAATCTGAGATGAAAGAAAACAATGATGGACTTAAAGACTTCTTAGGACTAACTAATAATGTTAGTTCATTTGGATATAAGTATGTTGTTGTACGTAGTTACTGGATCTCTAAGAAAAAGATAGGTAAACTTATTTACTTAGACGAGATGGGTAATGAACAATCTACATTAGTTGATGAGAGCTATAAAGCAGGAACTATTCCTACTGAGCAATCATTAGAATGGGGATGGATCAACCAATGGTACCAAGGAACTAAGATTGGACCAGACATCTATCACATTAAACCATTTAACCTTCTTAATTATTGTCCTATCATAGGAACAACTTATGAAGTGAAGAATACAGAAGCTAAATCTCTTGTTGATATGATGAAACCATTCCAAGTTATTTACAATGTATGTATGAATCAATTATACAAGCTTCTTGAAAAAGAGGTAGGTAAGGTTCAATTGATGTCATTGAGACATGTACCAATTCCTAAAGATGGAGATGCACAAGATGCTCTTGATATCTGGGAAATGGAAGCACGTAACAGAGGTGTTGTATTTGTTGATGACTCTCCAGAGAACATGAAATCTCCTAGTTCATTCAACCAGTTTACAGCTCTTGATCTTACACGTACACAAGAGATACAATCTAGATATACATTAGCACAACAAATCAAAGCTGAATGTTGGGAACTTGTAGGATTGTCTAAACAGCGTTTAGGAAGCGTATCAGCTTCAGAAAGTGCTACAGGGACTAACACTGCTATACAACAAAGTTATTCGCAAACAGAGCCTTTATTTGTAGCACACGAGTATGTATTAGGTCAATTATACCAAGCAATCATTGATGCAGCTTTATATACAGAAAGTGCTAAACCACAATCTACTCTTTCATACATTACAGGAGAAGGAGAAGCAGCGTTTGTACAAGTGAATGGATCAGATCTTAAGTTCCGTGATCTTAAAGTGTTCTTGACTAACAGACCAGAGGATAATCAAATGTTTAATGAACTTAGACAATTGTCTCAAGCTGTTATTCAGAATGGTGGTACACTATACGAAATCATTGAACTATATAGCACTAAGTCTATTAGAGAGATGAAGAAAGTGTTTAAAGACATGAGAGATAGACAGATTGCTCAACAAGAACAAGCTAATCAGTTACAACAACAACAGTTGCAACAACAAAAAGAACAAGCTCAAGCTACATTACAACAAGCTACTGAAATGAAGCAAGCTGATCAAGCACATGAGGATTACCAAAATGAACTTGATAGAATCAATAAGAAAGAGATTGCCCTTATTCAAGCATACGGAAGAAATGAGAATGCTATGGTAGATGAGGATAGTTCTGGAACAGCTGATGCATTAGAGTTATCAAAATTTACAGCAGAGCAAACTAAAGCAGAAAAAGACTATCAAACTAAGATGGCTGATGTTACTTCTAAAAATGTATTAGCTGCTCAAAAGTTAGAGATTGAGCGAGAGAAAAATCAAATAGCTAGAGAGAATATGCAAAATGATTTAGAGGTCGCAAAACTAAATGCAAAGAATAGAAATAACAAAAAATAGTAAAAAAGTTCCCCTCTACGGAGGGGATAAATAACATTAATGCTATATTATCAAAAATAATCAGTTGCAAACCCTGATAACTCTTTGATATTAAATAACATTGATATACTTTTACATTAATAAACCAAACAATAAAACAACTACATATGGCTGATAATTTAGAAACTATGGGAAACTTTAGTATTCAAGATACTATGGAAATGGGTATGGGTAACCAAGAATTAATTCAAGGCTTATTCGAACCTGAGACCGCTTCTAGTAATCCTGATGATGTTCAACCTATCATTAATGAGGCAAATCCTCCTGCAGCACCTGCTAAACCAGATGTACCAAAAGGAAAGGATATTGTACCTCCTAAAAATGTTGATGGTAAAACAGATGAAGAAAAACAAGAAGGACAATCTTTAATCTCTGACTTCCTAAGTGATGACGAAGATGAAGAAGATGATTCAACACCAGCACCAGTAAAAGCTCCTAAGAAAGCTGAAGCTGCTGCAGAAGAAGAAGGTGATGATAATGTTGATGATGAAGAAGAAGTTACTGAAGGTACTCAATTCTCTGCTTTAGCAAATGACCTATTTAAACTAGGTGTATTTACTAATGAAGATGGAGAAGATGAGGGACCAGTTTCTACAGCAGAAGAGTTCTTAGAACGATTCAATGCTGAAAAGAAGAAAGGTGCTTCTGAGATTGTACAAAATTTCATTGGACAATTTGGAGAAGACTACCAAGAAGCTTTTGATGCCATATTTGTAAAAGGAGTTAATCCTAAAGAGTATTTCGGTACTTATAATCAAGTAGTTGATTTTGCTGAGATGGATCTTTCAGATGAAACTAACCAAGTTAGAATCATCAAGCAAGCATTAACAGATCAAGGGTTTGAACCTGAAGACGTAGAAACAGAAGTTGAAAGACTTAGAAACTATGGAGATCTAGAAAATGTAGCAGCTAAACATCACAAAGTGTTAGTTAAGAAAGAAGCAGCTAAGTTGCAAAAACTAGAAGCTAGTGCTGAACAAGAGTTGAGACAAAAGCAAGCTGTTAGAAATCAGTACATTACAAACGTTCAATCTATCCTACAGGATAAAGTGAAGAATAAAGAGTTTGATGGTATTCCTATCAATCCAAAATTAGCAGGCGAACTACAGGACTTCTTATTAGTTGATAAGTGGAAAACTCCAACAGGAGAAACTCTTACAGATTTCGATCGTGCTATTCTGGATATGAAAAGACCAGAGAACCACGAGATGAAAGTTAAAGTGGGGCTTCTTTTAAAATTGTTAGAAAAAGATCCTACATTATCGACTATACAAAGAACAGGTGTGACTAAAAAGTCTAACCAGTTATTTGGAGAAGTTGCTAGACAAGTAACTAAAGCTAAGAGTAGCGGAGGTTCTGGTTCAAAAGCTAACCCTAATTCATGGTTCTTATAACAAACATAATTAATAATTAACAAATTCGAATAAAAATGGCAGTTCAAACTATCCCTGGGTTAACTGGTTTTACTTACGCTCGTGTTGCCTCTATGGACAAACGTGCAGTAGGAAAACTTACTGACTCGAATCACTTAGAGTCTTTTCACTCTACTGAGCCTGCTGACTATGATAAAAAAATCATCAGTCTGTATACACAAAGCTCATTGTACAGTAACGACTTCTTGGACATGATCAACAAAAGCACTCCTTATTACATTGATAATAACAGTGATGCGTGGAAATGGCAAGTAGCAGTTCCTTACAAATTCCCAAAAATTATTGACATCCCTAGTTCAACTCAAGAGTTGTTGAAACCAGGTATCGATGGTCAAGAGTTTCAATTAGTAATTGATACTAATGAGTTTTCTAAAAACGCAATCGTATCTGTAGGTACTCGTCAGTACGGACCTAGATTCTATGTAATCAAAGATCCTGTACCTTACAACACTGGTTACTTGTATTCATTTACATTAGTAACTGACAACCCAACAGTTGACTTCGTAACTCCAACTTTCTTACAAGTAGGTATTGAGTTAGAATTAGTTGATGCTGCTATTGGTGAGTTCGATCAAGACTTATTAGGTCTTCCTCGTTTAGGTGAGCAAATCACTATGTTCGAATCTTTAGGTTCTGCATATGGATATGAGCACAAAATCACTGAATGGGCTGATGACAAAATGATGAGAGATGCTTCTGGTAAAGCATTAGACATCTTGGTATATGCTCCACAAAGACGTAACCAATTACCTTTAACTCGTAATGATGTTAAATGGGAACCGTTCATCGAATTCTGGATGCGTAAATCTATGTTAGAATTGAAAGTTAAACGTATGATCTGGGCTAAACCAGGTACAGTTAAAACTAATGGTTCTAAACAAGAAGTTAAACGTACATCTGCTGGTGTTTACCACAGAATGAGAAATAACGGAAACTTGGTACAATACAACCGTGGAGAATTTTCTGCTAACTTGATTCGTTCAGTTTTTGGAGATTTGTTCTACAGAAGAGTGGATGTTAAAGACCGTAGAGTTAAAATGTACACTAACGAAGCTGGATTCGATGTATTCCAACAAGCTTTGAAAAATGATGCATTGAATTCAGGTCTTACTTTCATGGCTGATTCTGGAAACAGATACATGCAAGGAGAAGGACAACACATCACTTACAACTTTGCATTTGATGCAATGGTAACTCGTGAGACTGGACGTGTTGAATTGATTCACTTGAAAGAATTAGATTTACCTCAAACTAACTTAGAGTTTGGACAAAACAAAAAATCTACTCCAGTATTTATGGTGTTTGATGTTTCTCCAATGTCTGATGGTTCAATGGTAAACAACATCCGTGAAGTTCGTATGAAAGGTGCTCCTTCTATGACTTGGGGTTATATTGATGGTACTCGTCACCACTTAGGTTTTGCTAAATCTCAAGGTATGAGCTCTGCTAATAAATTCCCAGGATACGAAATCTGGATGAAAGACAGATGTGATGTATTCATTGAAGATTTATCAAGAACTGTGTTGATCGAAGAAATCCCACAATTCTAATAAATAAGAATTCCGAGAAAGATCCCCTCATCCCCACTCCCTCCTAGAGGGGATCAATCTCAAACACAGACTTAGTAAAGCCTCTTTCCTTCGTGGAAATGTAACTAAGTGAAAGATGGAGGATTAGGGTATCCCTGGTCGCTGTTCCCTTCAATGGGAACCATCTTCTAAATAAACCAAACATTATTAATTAAACTACATTATGGGTAAATTAGGAAAGATCTCTACAATCAAAAGAGAGTATACCACTTCTCAATTGCAAACAATGCAAAGTGGGTTGGCACAGAAAGGATTAACAAGAGTACCTGGTACAGGAGTTTTTAAGTATCCTTACAAAGAATTAGATGGTAAGTATAGAACAGGATTAGATCCAGATGCTTCTTACATCAAACGAATTGCAGATCCAACTGAAAGAGAATTAGAAGTTGAAAGAGTTACTGCGCTAAGAGCTAAGCTTGAAGCTGATTTAGGTGACATTGATCTTGGTCCACGTTCTAAGTTTTGGAACTACGGATTATCAACATCTACAGAAGATCAATCACACGTACAGCCAGTTAAGTTGTTAGATGGTGATAACTATTACGATCTTACAATTCCATTTCAAGAGCTTGCTTTTTCATGGTTAAGAGTACATCCTACTATTGCTTCTTCATTCCAAGCTTGGGAGAGAGGAGATTATCCAGCAGATACTCAGTTCTACATTGTAGATGATGAGATCGAAAGTGCTGTAATCTTTAAGAAGAAACAATTGATCAACAAAGCTGTTGTTAAATTTGATTCAATGACAATCGAGAAAAAACGTAAAGTTGCTAGACTATTAGGTCTTCCAGTAACAGAAGATACGAGAGAAGAGATTGTGTACAATCAAGTAGATAACATGTTGAAACAATCAGAATTCAAGACTGGTAACTTCCAAGGATTGAATCCTATCGAAGTGTTCAACAGATTTGCTGATATGAAAGAAAATTTACTCCATATTAAAGATTTAGTTAAACAAGCAATTGCACACTCAGTTTATAGAGTTAAGCCTAGTGGTAAAGTTTACGAAGGTGAATTTGAAATTGCAAAAGATGAAGAAGATCTTGTTAAGTTCTTAGCTGATGATGATAATCAAGATGAGTTACTTGTACTAGAAGGAAAACTAAAAACTAAAAAACTAGCTGCTATTTAAGTAGCTAGTTTTATAAATATAAAAGCATATGATACCTGTAGATAGTTTATTATACAAAATCGATCAGAAACTAAATAAACTATCAACTAATGAGCACCAACAGATTCAACTAGAAGACAAAATCTTAGCTTTGAATGAGGCTCAGATTAAGTTGATAAAGCAGAAGATTGATGGAATCAGTATTGTAAGTGGAATGGGAATGGACGCTTTTAAGAAGCGCTACGAAGATCTACAAAGCTTAGTGATGAACTACAACCATCAACCCCTAGTTCTTACGTTAGAGGACGCTAATTTAAACCAGTGGTCTGCTAATGTGCATGATTTAGATCCACAATATATGTTCTACTTAGATAGTTACATATTAGCTGATAAGGGAAGATGTGTAGACAGAAAGATATGGATTAATAGAGATCTTGCAAAACATGGTGATCTACAGTTTATTTTAAACAACGATCATTATAAACCAAGTTTTGAATATCAAGAGACATTCAATCTTATATCATCGGATGATGTATCAGTCTTTACAGATGGTACTTTCACTCCAAAGACTATACAAATAATGTATATGCGATATCCTCAATATATTAATAAAGCAGGATATATAATGTTAGATGGTGATCCATCCTTTGATCAGGATTGTGAACTTGAGATGTATCTAGAAGATGAATTATTAGATCTTACAGTACAGAACTTAGCAATGTATACAGAGAATCAATCTGCTGTTCAAAATGCAGCATATAGAATTCAAACAAACGAATAAACTATTAATTTAAATAAATAAACAATGGCTGATTTTTCATTAACCACGTTATTCGTGGTGCCAGTAGGACAGACTTCTCTTCCTAGCTCTGGTTCGACACAAGATCTTACTGCAGGACAAGTAGGTATCTTCAACAGCAACTATGCAACTGTTAACGCAGGAACTATTGCATCATCTCCTTATTTCTACGTTGCACAAGGTAGAGCTAACACTTACTTGCAAGGATCTAAAAGATCTGACAAAATTGCTAGTAACGGTTCTAACGTAACTGAATGGTACAAAGTATCAGGATCTACTGTAGCAAACGTTCAAGTAACAGATGTAACAAACTTTAACGTACAAGCAGGTGAAGATATCACTTTGACTTTGCGTGCTCACTCAAGCTACTTAGATACATTGTATTTCAATGGATTTACACGTTCAGTAACTGTAGCTGCAGAATGTTTAGAATGTGGTGGTGACCCATGTGCTAGTGTTAACGTAGATGCGTTAATCGATGCTTTGATTGCAAAATTAGAAGCTGGTGCTCCAGGTATCAACCCTGACAACATTTCATTAAGCAAATTCTACACATTCGAAAATGTAGGTGGAACAATCTTACGTATTACAGGTAAACCATTAACTGCATATGGACAACCATGTGATGTAGCTGCTTTCCCTTACGAATATGACAGAATGTGGTTCCGTACTTTCGTATATGCTGGACCTGCTACAACTGCTGACTTCATTGTTGCTGACAACTGTAACATTGTTGCTGAAGCTGTTGTAACTCAAGAAGCTTCTTATCCAAAAGGTGTATCTGCAGAGATTGCACAAATGGAGAAAAACTTCTACAGCTACCAAGCTGGTTACTTGAAGCATTTATATAGAATGAATGGTTACAATGAGAACTTCGAGTCTTATGTAGCTGATGGTATTGCTTACGATACTTTCTATATCAAATTCAACGAGTACCAAAAAGGTGCTTACGTATGGGGTGACTACATCCAAGAAGATGCTACTGTAATCATCGCTGCTCAAGCTGGTGGTGCTGCTGCAGGTGCTATCGAAACTGTATTAGAAGCTGCTTTAGGGAATCTACCTTCTTAATATTTAGTAGAAAACTTTTAACAATAACCTATGCCAGGGGAAAGAGGATAACTCATATTCCTCTGGCATATTTATTTAAAACAACATGGCAGATTTAAAACTAGACATAATTGTAGTACCAACATACAGTACTCTTAACCTTGCAGTTATGGATGCTTCAGTGTATCCAGACGATCCCCCTTTAGTTTCAGGTGCTACTATAGATATAGATGTACCAGGCTTTGGATTGGTAAGCCTACCTTTTTATGTTGGTGAACTAAATATATTCACATCATCAAACTTAGGCATATCTGCAGTGGGTGTAAATCAACCATTGCCTGATGGAATATATCATTTGAGATATTCTATTGCACCAGCAACAGTCAATTATGTTGAGAAAACAATTATTCGTGTAGATCAACTACAAGAGAAGTTTGATGAAGCTTTTATGAAACTTGACATGATGGAATGTGACAGAGCTATTAAGACACAAGCTAAGGTAGATCTTAATACAGTTTATTTCTTTATTCAAGGAGCAATAGCAGCAGCTAATAACTGCGCTGAAGTGGAAGCTAACAAGCTATACACTCAGGCAAACAACATGTTAAATAATTTTATAAAAACCAATTGTGGTTGTTCAGGTAACAACTATCAAGTAAACTTTTACTAATATGGCAACTTGTAATTCATGCGGAGCTAATGTGGGATGTGGATGTCAATTGAAAGATGGACAATGTGCAGCATGCGCTTCTAAAGCTAATAAATAATATCAAATTATGTTATCACCTAGATTAACAAATTGTGTTGAGTGTTCAACTATACCAGTTTTATTAAACCATATAGATTGTAAACTTGCAGAGATGGCTAATGATTTATACAACAATGTTGTATTCATGCTTAATCAACCTGTTCAAGGAAGTATAATCATTGATCTATTAAATTATAGAAGAATCTTAATGTTTAAGTATTGTAATCCACATTATGGTGGATGCTTTACTGTACCAATGATTGCTAGTAAGGTGAAGATACTTACAGCTGGATGTAAACTTCCAGAATGTTTACCGTGTATAGATCCAATAACTACAACTACTACATCTAGTACATCTACTACAACTACTACATCAGTTCCATATTTCTATTATATAACTAATCGATATGAATGTCCAAACTGTGACACTGTTACTGGTACTAATGTGGTAATTAAATCCTTAAATGTTTTAGGTATTGGGGATTGGATTAGTTCTGGTACTTACAAATTCAATGTGTTAGGTTTATCAGGTCCTAATTATATGGCAACATTAGTTGATGGAAATAATATTTCTATAACTTGTGATTGTCCAAATTAATTATCACTACAACAACAAATTAAACTTTTTAAAATAAAAACAATATGTCTATTTGCGATAATTGCTACCAAGGTTGTGCTGAAACAATATCAGATCGATGTATAAAATATACAGGAATAGATATTCCTCAACTTGGGATAGTTAGAGGAGATTCTTTAGCAACGGTTGAACAAAAAATATTCAACCACTTAAGAACTGGGGAAGGTATTGTAATAGATCTTTCTGGTATAAGTATATGTTCTATAATGCAGGAATATCTTCCTGCAAGTCAAGATTATCCTCCTGGAAGCGAAAATGCCCCTACAGAGTTTGTATTGAACGATGTTCTTGCAGCTCTTATACAATATGCTTGTCTGTTACAAGAACAAATAGGTTTACAAGGACAGAGAATTGCAGACAATAACCTTTCAGCTCAAGCACTTGTTAATGAAGAAAGATTTGCTAGAGTTAATGAGTTTGAAGCAGTGGCTGGTATAATCACTACAATCTCTGCAACATTTACTACAGATATACAAAATGCAGTAGCATTAATTACATCAGAATCAATCGCTAGAGCAAATGCAAATGAAGCAATAGCTAGTGTCATTGATACTATTTCAGCAACTGTAACTACTGGATTTAGTGAGGTGAATGCTGCAATTATTTCAGAATCAATTGCTAGAGCCACTGCTAATGAAGCTACTGCCTCTGTGATTGAAACTGTTTCTGCAAGTATAACTGCTTTAGATTTAGATGTAGATGCTAGAATAACAGAAGAAAGAACAGCAGCTGTAACTAGAGAACAAGCTATTGCTACATCGGTAGATACAGTAGAGGCTTCATTAAATACAGAAACAGCTTCTAGACAAGCGGCTGTTACAACACTAACTCAATCTTTAGCAAATGAGACTAGTGCTAGAGCCACTTTAAATACAACATTAAGTGCTGCTATAGCAACTGAAACTTCAAATAGACAAGCAGCTATATCCACTTTACAACAAGCAGATGTTACTGAGTCTACAGCTAGAGCTGCTTTAGAGACTAGTTTAAATGCTAAAATAACTACAGAGACTTCAAATAGACAAGCAGCAGTTACAACATTGCAGCAAGCGGATACTACTGAAGCTCAAACAAGAGCAGCATTAGGTACAACTTTAACTGCAGCAATAAATACAGAAGCATCAACTAGAGCAGCTGCTATAACAAATGTTCAAACAGCAATTGCTGATGAAACTTCAGCAAGAGCGTCAGCTATTAGCACATTAGGTACAACAGTAACTAATAACTACAACACTTTATCAGGTAATATAACTACCGAGACTAATGCTAGAACAACAGCAATAAATTCAATAACAAGTTCAGTTAACACTTTAACGTCAACTGTAAATGGTTATTCAGCAAGTATAACTACAACACAGAATACATTAGCTGATATAAATGGAAGGTTAAGTGCAAGTTATGGTTTAACTGTTGATGCAGGCGGTAGAATTGCTTCTATGAAATTAATGTCTAGTAATACTACTTCAGAGATAGCATTTACAGCAGATTCATTTAAAATATTTAACGGTACATCAAATGTTTCTCCTTTTTCAGTAGTGGGTGGAAATGTGATTATGACAGGAACAACTACTGTTGACACTATCATAACTCCAGGAACAGGGCCTGCAATAGGACAAGCAGGTTGGAACGGATTATCTTTAAATAGTGCTAGCGATAACTTATTACAATTCAGACATCCTAATGGAGTGATTGGGATGAAGATGGGTATTGTAGGTGGTGTTCTAACTTTAAACTGGTATGACACAGCAGGTAATTTAATATGGCAAGGGGGAACTGCTGGAGTTAAAGCTGTTGATAATACTGTAGCAGCATATTCAGGACAGATAACCAATATTGGATCTTTTAAAATAAATGCGGTTCCTAACCAAATTATTCCTGGGCCATCTACTTTACCAATTACTAATCTTAATGTTTACGATG
>ERZ1034361.933-NODE-933-length-17096-cov-9.431518_pt1 | contig 17096 bp, 27 predicted proteins | sample MGYA00520617_ERZ1034361 | MGnify/ENA primary metagenome ERZ1034361 (study PRJEB33736, sample SAMEA104284507) | Azolla filiculoides | biome: Urban; feature: Water surface; material: Ditch water | place: Netherlands | collected 2015-10-28 | depth 0-0.1 m ... | reverse complement strand
GAGCTTGCGGTCATAGTCTTGGCAGAGTCCGTTGTCCCAACCTGTTGCCATGTTGCTTCTCCTGCATCCATACAGAACAGTTCAACTATCTCTGCATAGTCACAGCAACGGTTCTGCCACCAGATTGCGTTGTGTAATGCCTTCTCAAACAGTTCTTTGTAGTCCATCTTTTTCATTCCACACCTCCGTTCTGCGCCCATTGCGCCGCTTTGTTTGCCAAGAAGAATGCTTCTGCACAGGTCAGTCTTGATGACCGGATATACAGCGCACCATCCTCGTCGTACCCGCAGATCAACACATCCTTCAGGTGGTTGGTTTCTGCATCAACAAGTGCCGATTCAAGCGCCTGCTGTGCGGTCATGGTTGTGGTTGGCGGCAATCGAATTAGGTTGGTCATTTGGTTGCTTCCAGTGCATTGATTCGCTGCGCGTGCAGGTTGCGCAGTTCGGCCATGTGATCGCTTAGTCGTTCGTTCTCTGCGCGAAGTTCACGCTGTTGCTTCATGTATGTGAAGTCTCTTTGGAGTTGGTCACGGTCTGCTTCCAGCTTGCTCACCTCCGCAGCAAGTGCGGCACGGGCTTCAGTGCAGCTTGTGCTATAGATATTCGTTCGTTGCCGTTCGGCGGCGTATGCGTCTGCCAGTTCAAGAATCTTGCTCATTTCAAATGCTCCTCTATTGCTTTTACCGCTTGTTCGATACGGTAGTGCGGCTCGTCAACGAACAGCTCCATTGCCACCAGTGCCTGACGCAGCAGTGCGTCTTGGGTGCGGAGTAGGGCTGCTGCTTCGTCCTTCACCCTCGGTATGCCAGCCGTCATTGAATTAAGCTGTACTGCCAGTTCTTGCGCTTTGCTCATAACAACCCCCTCCACATATTGACCTCTCGGCCATGACGCACGGCATCGCGTGCAATGATTGCTTGACGGTGGCGCTGCCGGTAACGGGCGTTGCGCACTACTACGGAATCCCCGACCTCCACTGCATCAGGCTTGTCACCGATGGCGTACACCGGCTGCTTGCGCCCCTTGCCACCGCAGTATTGATACCGCTCGATGTGCACCAGCTTGTCACGGCGCAGTCGGCGGATAGAGTCACGCACGCCGTGCGGGGTGCGGGCCATCAGTAGCGACAGTTCCTGCGTGGTCATGGGGCCAACCTCTGTCAGCATGGACAGCACGGTGTCGGTCTGGGTGCGGGTGTAGGCGCGGTTCATCGCCAGCCCCCAAACACAAACCACAGGCACGATGCCAAGAACAGCACCGCAGCGACAAAAATTGCGTAGTCCAGGTGCGGGTAAGGGTCGCCGCAGTCGCACTCGCGGCCCTGGCGGCAATCGCCGTTGCAACTCATTTCGGTTCTCCCACAGTGTCTTTCAGGTAGGTGGTCAAGCGTTTGATCCGGTCGTTGTGGTACTCGGCCATGCGCTTGGCGTACTCGGCACCGCTGAGTGCCTCCAGTAGACTGCGCTTGGCTTCCTCAAGCTCGCGCAGCGCCAGGGTCTCGGCAGATGGGCGGCGGAAAGTCTCTTTCAGTTGACGTAACATTTACTGCTCCTTGTTAATGTGGAACAAGTGTATCACATATTTCTGGATTGACGGTACATTTTTATTGCGCTTCTCAGACCTGCCTGCGTGGTGGCCTTCTCATCAAGGGCTAGAGCCTGCGCTTGGTCCAGCGTGTCGCGCATCAGGATGCGGTGGCAAATGACTGGGACACCTTGACCTTGCCGGCGCACCCGGGCGTTGAACTGCTCGTACAGATCCAGCGACCAGTTCAGCCCGTACCAGACCAAGATGTGCCCGTTCTTCTGCAGCCCGTCGATGCCGTGACCCATGCTGGCCGGGTGACCGATCATCAGGGCGCATTCGCCAGTTTTCCAGCGGTGCATGGCGTTGGTCAGGCTGCTCTCCGACTTGCACTCGGTCAGGTTGATCGGGTCTAGGTGCTTGAACTTCTCCATGATCCGCTGGGCGTCAGACCGGTAAGCGTAGCTGCACAAGATGGGCGACCCGTTGGCCTCGTCGATAATCTCCTCAAGTGCGTCGAGCTTCAAGTCGTGCACGGGCTCCCACAGCGGCATCCCGGCCACCGGGTACATAGCACCGTTGCTGAACTGCAGGCACTTATTGGTCAGGCTGGCCTGGTTGAACACCTCGACGTTGGTGCCGCTGTCGAGTTGCAGGAAGAACTCCCGCTCCATTGAGTCGTATTTGGCCCGTAGATCATCGGGCATCTCGATCTCGACATCGTTGACCATGAGGTCGGGCAGCGGGTTGTAGTCCTCCGCAGACATCTCCAGCGTGATGTCGCCAATGAGCTTTTTGATCGTGTCTTCGGTGTCCTCGTAGGCCACTTCCTTGTACGGGCCGATCTTGCGGTAGAACCTGGTGCGAAACGCCGTTTTACTGGTGCCCAGGCGCTCACCCTTGTCCACCACCAAGAACTGCCCATGCAGATCCTTGTAGCCGTTGCTGGCCGGCGTACCGGTGAGTCCCGTGGTCCAGGTGAAGTGGTCCAACACCTTCTTGACCGACTTCACCCGATTGGTGGCGCTGTTCTTCATCTTGCTGATCTCGTCCCACACGATGCCGGTGAAGGGCAGGGGCCGGTCCTTCTTGATGAAGTAGGTCTGCAGAGTCTCGGCCATCCAGCCCAGGTTCTCGTAGTTGATCAGGTAGATGTCGGCAGGGCGCAGCAGGGCGCGGGTACGCTGGTCCTTGGTGCCCGTGACCATGCTGAACTTCAAGTGCTTCGTGTGTTCCCACTTGGCGGCCTCTTGGCGCCAGACCAGACGGATGACCCGGATAGGCGCCACGATGACCACACCCTTGAGAAAGCCCGTCTTGATCAAGTGGGACAACGTGGTCAGGGTGATCACGGTCTTGCCAAGCCCCATGTCCAACCAGAGCATCGAGTTGGGGTGGGTGCACTGGAAGTTGACCGCCTTCTTCTGGTAGTCGTGTAGCAGGTCAGGGGTTAGCATGACTGACCCCCCATATAGCACTCTACGAAGATTTGCGCTTGGACAGCGTTGATCGCGTTTCCGTAGGCGCGCAGGCGTCCCACTCGGGAGGGAGCCCCATGAGCCAGCGGGAATGTGCCGGGTTCAACTGGCCTCCACTTTCCATCCCGGCATCCGAGCCAGTCAGCATCTCGCCAGAAACCGTTAACCGGGCCGGGCCGCATATCGCTGCAAAGTCCTGTAGGCGCTGCTGCACTTTCGATCCGTTCGCCCGCGTCATTGACATTGCAGATTCCGGGTTGCCCGTCCGGTCGTTGTTGCATGAAGTTGTCGGCCATCCCGACAAGACGACTTCCTTGCGCATCTCCGACCTCCGATCCGCCGGGTCCGGTTCGTATGGGTTGCCGCGTCCATCCGCAACTTTTGGAGTTGACCATCCCGCTAACCACACCGCTCTGCCCAGCAGTGAGTTCAGTTCCACATTCACATCCGGGTTGCCCCCATCCTTCCAATCCCTTGTTGTTGTTGGCCAGCCGCTCAACTGAGCAAAGTCTCTCAGATTGCTCCCGTGTCGGGTATCGCCCATTGCTCTGGTGGACTGTCCTCCTCCTCCTGTCCAATCAGTCGCTTGAGGAGTCGGCCACCCAATACAGCCGGTCTAGGATGTGCCGCGCACCGACGCTCGCACACGTGAACGGGACTGCCCCCAAGGCGTAACCCAAGGCTTCCATGTCAGCGTGTACAAGGTCGATCCAAGGGTCTGCGTCCTTGCTTGCAACCTGCTCTCCAATGACAACTGGAGGGCGACACTGCTCGATGAGGTGTTGGAAAGCGGGCCAGAGATGCCGCTCGTCATCAAACCCAGCACCTTTACCAGCCGATGAGAAAGGTTGGCACGGGCACGATCCTGTCCAGACTGGGCAGTCATCGGACCATCCGGCTTTACGCAAGGCGAGGCTCCACACTCCGATTCCGGCAAAGAAGTGGCATTGGGTATAACCATCCAACTCGGCAGGCTCGATATCTTCAATTGATCGTTCATCAACAACTCCAGGTGCAATGTGCCCAGCGGCAATAAGGTTTCGCAGCCACTGTGCTGCATACGGGTCTATCTCGTTATAGAAGGCAGTCATACAGCCCCCATCACCATTAAGTCGATCATATTTTTACCCTCACTCACGTTATCAATTACAAAGACGTTTACTTTTGACTGTCGGAGTCGGGCGTGTTCCCGCTCCTGGGCTGGGGTGGGTTTGGCACCCTCTCGTTTGAACTCACAAAACCACACTCGGCCATCTGGTGCAATGAACAGACGATCAGGCACAGCGGCTCTAGCTGGACTGGTGAATTTGTAAGCAAGCACACCTTTGGCTCGCGCGTATTCGCAGACACGGGCCTCAATGTCCTTTTCAAGCACCGTTGCACTCCTGATCCGTCTTGCGCTGCTCAAGTTCGATCAGCAACTCGATGTAGTGTTTGGCTTTCTCCAGATCGGCCAAGCCGTTTTTCTTTCTCCAGCGGGTGATGTACTTGATCACGTTCCCCTCAAAGTACCCCAGTGCGTTGGCATGGATGTACTCCACCGGTTGAATCGGCAGATCCTTGTAGTGGTTGCCGGCCACCTGTTTCTCTAAGCTGCTCATTTTGTACCTTTCATCATCTGTGGTGCGGGGTATTTGCTGCTACCTTGCAGCATAATCGGGTTCATATTGTTTGGGCGCTTGACCAACTTGCCCGAGAAGTGTCGACGGTTGCCTTCAAGTACCGAGGATTTCTCGGGAATATCAAACCCGCTAATCTTCTTGGGTTTTGGCAGTAGGCCAAGCCACGGGTTCACGCTAGACCCAGACATAGTTTCTCCACTTCGTTGACGTAATAATCAAAATCCACAGGCAGCGTGGCATCCTTGATGTCGTTGCATACCTGCACGTTCCACCCAGACTCCACGGCGAACTTGCGCCACTCGGTCTTACCCTTGAGAGGCGGCATCCACTTGGTCAGGGGCTTGCCGTCCTTGGCAATGTAGTAGCGCGAGATGTTCTGCGCCTGCTGCTCGCCCCACTGCAGATAACTGGAGCGTGGAACCTTGGTGCGCAGCATGAAGTCCATGATGTCTGGCCACTGCTCCACAGTCTCGCGGATAGGCGCACCGTCGATCAGGTGCTTCTCGGCCACCTTGGCGATAACCAGTGCGCCGGCGTTCTGGTGCCACTCCATGTCCCACTCATAGGCGCCCTTGCGCTTCACGGAACCGTTCTCGTACCGGGCAACGTAGTTGTTCACGTCCCGGATGAACATGTGCGAGTAGATGGCCTCCTCAAGCTGCAGATTGGTGCGACTCTCCCAGGCCGCGCGGGCGGCATCGACCATCCACTTGTGCTCACGCGGCACCAGCACGGTCAGACCATCGGTGTTGACCTGGATAATCTTGAGCCCGTCGATGTGCATCAACCCTTCGGCCAGCACACACAGCAGCAACTGACCATTGAGCGTGGTCTTCATGGTGTACAACGGGTCGTAGAAGACGCTGAACCGGTTGTTGGAGTCACCATACACGCCGTTAAGTGCGAGCTTCAGCATGGCCGATTCAGCCGACTTCTTGGGGTATGTCTTGCGCTGCTCGTACAGGCTCTTGTAGATGACGCAGAACTCTCGGCCTAGGTGGGCAGGATAAAACCCGTTAGCAATTGCCAGATTTGGATAAAAGCTAGAGACATCGAGATCCACAATAACGCTACTTCCGTCCGACTCCACGACCTCTGACTCGATAGATCCATGTATGCCACCAAGACCAAAGACAAAAGTGAAGCCGTTGATAGTTGCATCAATGTCATTGAAGACCCCCTTGGTTTCGGTAATTGACTGTGCCTTGAACCATTCAAGGACACGGGTGAACTCGGGCTGATCGAACCCGATCCACGGCAGGATGGCATCCTTCAAGTGGATCACAGGGCGCGGGGTCTGCCGAGGGGTGCGACCGGTGCTGCTGTAGTCGTAGCAGGGAATGCCGGCTTCCTCCAGCTTCATGGTGAAGAACTCCTTGCCGATCTTGGTGTCGTTGAAGTTCAACCAGTCACGGCCAGGGTACATCACGCACATTTTTTCGCGGAATGCGATCATGTCCAGCGTATGCGTATAGAAAACCTTGGTTTGTTTTACATCATGCCGGTTGTAGGACTTGAGCACCGGCACCTGATCAACCGTCAGGTCGGTGCCCACCTTGAAAGGCAAATCCTCGATGGTGTCGGAGCGCATGTTGAACTCCAGCGACTTCAGACTGGTGGCGCGAGCCTTATTGTCGAAGTGATGGATCTTGAACAGGTCGATCTGCTCCACGATGCGGTCGGATGGTTTGACCATGTGCACAAACCTGTCGTCGTCCTGGGCGCCAATGATGGCCATCGCCTTGTTGTACAGGGTACGCGCGTCCGACTTGCCCATGCGGGTCAGCATGTGCAGGATGGGGTAGTCAAATCCGATGTTATTGAACCCGACCATGCGGGCACCAATCGACCTCAGACCGTCCAGCCAGTCGATGATGGCCGCCGAGTCATCGCGCCATGCACTGATCTCAAACGACCACTTGATCGGCAGCGTGGCGTGTTCCGCTGCGACCGTGAAGACATTGGGGTATGTCTCCAGGTCATAAATTACGTCATTGACCATTACTTTTACCAGTTAGGTGGGCCCGCCTCATGTTCTAGTCGGCCAGAGCCGTACCAAGACGCCCTAGAGGCGGGCCCGATTGCTACTTAGGCTTCCCAGGGCATCTTAGGAGCCGCAAACGGCGCAGCAGGCATCGCAGGCGCACCTTGAGGCGCAGCGCCGAACATTCCAGCAGGAGCAGACGCCACCGCACCGAAGAGATTAGACGCATCGACGGCTCCTTCACCGAACGGGGTATCGTCACCGGCAAATTGAATGGCCACCAGGTCGCAGCGGATGCCGTTGCCGTGCTTGTTCTGCTGTGCCCAGGGCTTGATTGCGGCGTTGACACGGCAGCCACCGTACATCTTGCGGGTCAGTTGCTGGTAGGCCATCGTGTTGGTCGGGTCGATGGGGGAACCATCGGCCTGAATGACCTGCGGTGGTGTGTCGCGGCCCACGGTGATGTACACCTGGCCGGCATAGCCATCGTAGGGCTTGAAGGTCTTCTTGTTGACCTTCTCTTCGCCAGAGCCATAGCAGCGGGTCTTGCGGTCAGCCTGGATCATGGCCATGACCTGCTGCGCATGTTCGGCCCACTTCTGCTGTGCGAGTTCGGCGTAGCGGCGCATGAACGCGGCCACACCGGGGTGATCTGGGGGCAGGAGCAGTTCGCAGTTGTAGGAGATGCGCTCGGCACCGGTCACCTCATTGCGCTGCTTCTGGGGTTCAGCGAGGTGGGGGAAGGACAAACGAGCACCAGAGATAAAAAGAATATCGGACATGATTTACTTTCAAGAGTTACTTTAACCAATCCGGCAGGGCCGGGACTTCTTCCACTGCACTGAACATCGGTGCAGCGTTCAGGACAACCGCAGGACGGCTGTCTGATTCGGGGACGATGGTGAGCTTGCCAGCCATCTTCACAATGTATTCGCTCTCCAGCGTCTTCAACTGGCGCTCGGACAGTTGAGCTTTGATCTTCTCGCCACCCTTGGTCTTCTCCCAGGTGAGCTTCTCGGCCTTGGCAGGGGACACGAGTTTGGTCTCCCATACCGACGCCTTGGGGATGCCCATCTTGACCAAGCGCTCGGCCATCTCGTCTTCGGCCAAGGACCATGCACGGGAGCCGCGACCGTAGACTGCCTTGAACCCGGGGATAACCTGGCCGGCTTGGAACCGGCGCAGAGCTTCAGCCTCCACCCCATCGAGGAGTTGACGCATCAGGGGGGCTGCTTCCATGATCTCGCGGATCTGCTGATCGCTCATGGTGTTGGGGTCTTTGTTGGCCGCTTGCACGGACATCTCGACCTGTTGGACTGGCTGGAACATGACACCTATCTCCTTCATTACATTACCTGCCAGCGCGGAGCATGAACCCTTTGCACGGCAATATTTACATTGACTTTCACCTGGAACCAGTGGTGCATCAGGGGCGTCCGTTGCGGCTGCCTCTTTGACCAGAACGGGAATCATATCAAGAATTTCCCGAGTGGAATAGTTCTTTGATCGAATTGCATCGCCACCACGCATCGCCAGTTTGGGTTGAATCACGGTGAGGCGAACGGTGTCGAATGGGTAGTCGCCATTGACTGGCAACTTGAACCCAGCCAGCACACCCACGGCGTACTGCTCCATCTGCATCACGGCACTGACCCAGGCGTCATTGATGCCGTCTTTGTAGTCGATCAGTTCAAGCACACGGTCGGCGTGGATCTGGATGTCCACCGTACCGCCCATGTCCTTGCGACCAATCAACCACTCGGGCTCGACACGGGACTCGGCCAGCACACGGGCGCCCGGCGGGCTCACGTTGCAAACATAGTCCACAGCCACCTTCACACGGTCAGCACGGGACTTATCCACAACAAATTCACCTTCGTGGTCCTTCAGGGTCTGACCGTTGAATGCGTCAGGCCACAGGCCGGTCTTGATGCATGTGTCCAGCAGCGTGTGGCTGTGGGTGCCATCGACTGCGGCAGTGCCAGACCCCTGGTCGGGGTACTTGGCCTGCTCACGCACAGACCCAGGGCAAGCGGAGAACTGAAACCGCTTGCTGGGGCTGAGAGTCACATGACTGGTCATGCCAGTGCCTTGACGCCTGCGAACAGGGCATCGTAGTGGGCGGGGTTCACATCGTTGATGTTCTGGTAGCCCAGGCCGGTCAGCACACCCTGGATGCCAGCGCCCTTCTGCGGACCCAGAGCCTTGTACGAGGCCATCACAAAGTCGATCAGACCCTTGGCATCAGAGAACGGTGCCTTTTCAGAAGGGGAGACCGTAGCAGTCGTGGGTGCTGCAGCTACTGCGGTCACAGTGGGGATAGGTGCAGCGGGGGTAAAAACTGGGGGAGCGGGCATGGCCGGAGCAGGCGCAACCGGTGCGGGCGCAGCTTGTACCACGGGTGCGGGGGCTGGCGCAACTGGAGCAGGTTGTCCTACACTTGCGACCTTTTCTTGCACAGCGGCTTTAACCTCGACGGGCAACGCATCGATGAGCTTCTCCAGCACGCGAGTGTTGGACAAAACGGCTTCGGCGATGATGACAATGGTGGATTCATTCATGATTGAAAATGCTTTCTTTGACAGTTACGGGGGGAGGTTTGATAGTCAGGCGGTCGGTATTGAACGCCTTGACCAATTCGCGCAAGATGTCGGACGGTTTCCCGTACCGCTGTGCCTTGCTAGCGAATGCTTTGTGGTCATCGGGAGTGACCCGAGTGGCCAGAAACTTCGTCTTGGACTTGGTTGCCATAAATAAATTCCTAAATCGTTGAACGGATGTTATCACGTCTGATACACTTCGTGCAACAACTTTCAAAATATTTTTAGGAGTGGTATGGAACAGGCAAAAAAGAACCCGGCACAGGGCCGGGTTAATGGGGGAGTAGGGAGATGACAACTAGCGGAGCACAGTATATGACAACACCACAGGTCTCGCAACATCCAGCCTCTGTCGACATGTACATCAGGCACGGGTGGTCGCTAGTCCCTATCCCTCACGGCACCAAGGGGCCACGCACCCCAGGCTGGAACCTCAAACAGAACGCACTGCGTTCGCAGACTGAACTGCCCCAGGGTTATGGTATCGGTCTGGCCCATGCGTACAGTGGCACGATGGCGCTGGACCTGGACGACTGGGCGATGGCGGTCAATGTGCTCAGTCAGCACGGCATCGATCTGCAGGCGTTGTATGATGCACCCGATGCTGTCATCGTGGACTCGGGCAGGAGTGGCCACGGCAAATTGCTGTACGCGATGCCCTTTGGGCTGGCGCTGCCGTCCAAAAAGATCACCATTGGTGGCACCACGGTCTACGAGCTGCGCTGCGCCACATCGTCGGGTGTCACGGTGCAGGATGTGCTGCCCCCATCGATCCACCCCCAGACCATGCAGCCGTACCGGTGGGCCGGGCGTGGCCATTGGATGCGTCTGCCCACCATCCCGCAGGCACTGCTGGACCTGTGGCAGTCCATGCTGGAGCAGGACACCGAGCGCACGATACACACGGGCGAGTCTATCCCGGCGTCATGGAGCGAGATCGGCGACGCGCTGGAGTACATCAGTGCCGACTGCCCGCGCGATGATTGGGTGACCATCGGCATGGCGCTGCACTGGGCCGGCAGCCAGACTGATCAACTCGATCAGGGGCTGCACATCTGGAACGAGTGGAGCAAGCAAAGTGAATCGAAGTACCCTGGCGAGCGGGAGATGCTGCACCAGTGGAACAGCTTCAAGACCGACAAAGCCACGGCCATCAAGCTCGGCAGTCTCTTTCACATTGCCCGCAAGGCCGGGTGGACGCGCCCGGCGGTGGACGTGTCCGAGATGTTCAAGGCCATCAACGCCACCAACCCACCCATGCCACCCATTGACCTGCGCGACGGGTTCAGGCCACCGGCGCCCGAGATGAACATGGCGCTGTGGCCATCGATCCTGGGGACCAGAGCCACCGAGGTGGCAGAGTCTGTGGGGTGCGACCCTTTGATCCCACTCTTCGCGGGCATAGCGGCGGTCTGCGGAGTGGTCGATAGTCGCATCCGCCTCGAGTTGATGCCCGGTTATCAGGTGCCACCGGTGCTGTGGTTGATGACCATTGGCGACCCAGCAGACAAGAAGTCCCCCGGGTCCAAGCCCATGCTGTTTCCCATCAAGAACATTGAGGCCGAGGATAAACCACGGTTTGCCAAGGCGCTTTTGGAGTGGCAAGGGCAAGAGGCGGCCCACGGGTCAGCAATGAAGGCGTTTCTGGACTTCAGCGCGTCCCCCGAGGCGATGCTGTCGGGCGACCAGGCGCCGATGGTGGGCGAGTTACCCCCGCAGCCCGTGCCTCTGCGCATCACGGTTATGGATGTGACCAGCCAGAAGCTTATCCGGGTGGCAGCCGAGCGGCCCCGGGGCATTCTGTGCTACCTTGATGAGATGGGCGGCTGGGTCGATAAGATCACGGGCAAGGCCAAGACTGGCGAGGACCGCAGTGCCTGGGTGCAGGCGTACGAGTCGGAGTCGTACGAGATGGACCGGGTCGGGGCTGGGTCGATCCATGCGGACAATCTGGCCGTGAGCATATACGGCAACATCCAGCCCAAGGTGTTCAAGGCCAACATTGAGAACCTGTCGAGTGATGGACTGCTGCAGCGCTTCATCCCTGCGGTGCCACGGTCCAAGAATACCCGGCGCGGTGAGCCCATCCCCGAGTACCTGACGCACGCGGCGCAGTGGGAGCAGACCCTGCGCATCGTTTACAGCCTGCCCGAGATGACCTACAGGCTCTCACCCGAGGCATACGATGTGTTTCGGGAGTTCCAGTCCTGGTACGAGGATGCCAAACAGGATGAGCGGGTGCTCAAGAGCGGCGATGCCTTCATGACCGCGTTTGGTAAGCTCGAGGGCACCGCCGGGCGCCTGGCTTTGGTCATGCACTTGATGGAGAACCCATTCTGCCCGATGGTGAGTGCCGATATCGTGCACCGGGTGGTGGATCTGGTGCGCGGGTACGTCATCCCTGCGTTCAGGTATGCGCTGATCGAGTTGGGTGGTCTGAGCGATGATACGTTTGATAAGTGGGTAATTGACTGGGTGATACATACGGCGCCGGACCGTCAGGTGGTCAGCCTGCGCGAGATCAAGCGCTCGGCCAGGCGCCCGCTGGAGGGCCTGACCGAGTGGCAAAAGCAGTCGGCCATATGCGATGCGATGGAGTACCTCGAGGTTAACCGGTGGGCGGTCAAGCTCGAGGATGAGCCGCACAAGCAGAACATTGTCTGGGCGCTCAATAGTGGCCTGGCGACCATGTTCCCCGATGAGCGGGCCCGGGTGATCAAGGCCAAGCAGCGGCACGTTGACTACATCTACCGGATCGCAGCGGCCACGCCTGGCAGCAAGTACAGCGGGCGCAAATTGATCAAGGGATACGACCCCGATACGATGGATGAATAAAGCAAAACGGCCCCTAGGGGCCGTTTTTCATGGTGCTGGGTGCTTACCCCTTGGCGGGCACCATGTGCGCGTGCAGGGACGGGCTGACGGTCTCTACAAGTGCCAGGACGTCAAGCAGCTTGTAGACAACGGCAGCAGGCACGCGCTTACCCGTGCGCCAGTTGCGCAGGGTGTGGACGGGCACGCCGAGGTACTCGGCGCACTGGTCATCGGTCATATTGTGGCGCGTCTGCAGCGCTGCGATGCGTTCGGAGATGGTAGACATAAATCAGAGTCCTAAAATGATGGTAATGAGTGCGGCGAAGAGTGCGGCGAGGATCATTCGATATCCCCTAGTGACTCCAGGCGCCGGCGGAGGTGGCCCGTTTCATCGGTCAAGATGTCGTAGTCAATGAGTGCCTGGGCGAGCGACTGGTGACAATCGTCGAGGCGGCCGAGGAGGTCGGCAGCCTCAGTGACTCCCTCAATGTATGCCAGGCGCTCGCGTTCGGACAGGGTTAGTGTGGTCAGGTGCATGATGTGGCCCTCTTATGAGTCGAGCCCGGTGGCGTGCTCGTCGTAGATCTTTTCACGGATAGCCTCGAGGCGCGATGCGGTGAATCGCTCGAGTTGTTCGGCAATAGTGGCATTGAACCGGTCGGACCCTATACGCTCGAGCATGGCGTCCAGGCATGCTACGGCGTGCATGCGGGCATCGCGTGGTCCCATGCTGCGCGATGAGCACGGTACGCCCTTATAGGTACCTGTAACCCGGCAAACCGTGGCGCCAATGACAGGGTGACTCACGCGCCACTGTTTCATCATGTTGGGCAGTGGTCCCACCTCGAGGTGCAGCGCTAGGCGATGTGTGACTGTACCGGCGATGTAGATCAATGGGGTGAACTCCACCCGCTCGAGTTCTGCGAAGTCGGCACCACGCGTCATAAATGTGGATTTTGCTTTCATGGCTTCATGCTCCAAAAGTACAGGGCAAACGGTAGGGCGATGCATGCGGCGAATAGCAGAGCATCCAATAGTTCAAGCAGATAACGGCGCATGGTCAGACTCCAATCAGGTCAAGAGTGCGAATGAATGCCACATAGGGCATGGGCGCGATGTGCGCAGCATGGCAGCGTGCGCAGTGCATGAAATACGCATTGGACATAATCAACCTCCAGTTACAGTTACGGTTACATTGATGCAAAACGCATCCGTTAACCCGCTGCGACGGGCTAACGGGACGCTTTACTGTGCCACTATCGGGATAACCCGACGCGCCACACTGTCTGCTTTCTTGGCGCCGCTACCGTGTGAGGGAAACCCAATGATCGCCGAGCGGTCGGCGCGTGCGCACAGTTGGCACGTCATGCACGATACATCTTCACGGATAGCTGCAGGGCAAACGATCACTTTATGACCATCGGGCGTGATTGTGTTCTGATCCTGATCGATTGGTAAAACCACGCACACTGGCAAACCATGCACCATCAATTCATCGGCATGGTCCAAGTCATTGGCCGAGAGGTTTACAGTAAACCCGCTCACGTTAGCCAGTTCGACAGCGTCCAAGTTACCCGGCAACGTCACGTCGTGATGCGTGTAGGTGAACCCGCGTTTGCCCTGATTGGCTTCGCACAGCAGCATCAGGGCGCCACAATCAATCAATCCCCCAACGTGCGGCAAATCACCGGCCTGATTCATGCGCCACAGCTGACCGTCGTCAAACGATGAGACAGTCTCGCAAAACGATTCGAACGACATGCCACGCAAACCGTGAGTCACAGCATTCCAATGAATCGCGAGTGGCCCGGATTCAGCATAACAACCGTTACCAAAAAATGGGCAAACGGGTGAACATGTGGCACGGCTTGACGTGCTAACGGGGATTGGGCCCGTTTTCACATTGGAACTGACCATGGTCAGGTGGAAAGCCATTGACTCAGTGACAGGGTTTAATTTGAACATAACGGTTTACCTTTACAGCGTGTTGAAGTTAGCGACCAAATACGCGGCTACGTTGGAATAGTGCTTAATTGATGTCTTATCACACTGGTCGTAGATCTGAGCCACACGAGCGGCTTCAATTTGATCGGCTTCGCTGTACTTGGCAATGGTGGCCAATGCATCAGCCTTGCGTTGGTCTAATGCGGCGAATACGCTTGCCATGTTGATCGTGTTGGTCATTTTGGGTTGTCCTTACTGTTTACTAATGGGTTTCGTCTTTGCCCGAAGGCGAGCTAAGCTTATCACCCAATGGCTTACTAAGTCAATGGCTTACCTGAAATAAATTGTAGGTGTTTTCCCTAGTCAATGGCTGACCCTGCGAGACTGTGACAATTGTGACGGGAAAACGGGTTTGTACCCGGAAAATCGGGAAAATGAAAATAAATGAGCCAATGGATATATATAGCCCTAAAAATGAATCGCGCGTAAGGTCACAGTGTCACATCGTGCTGAAAAATTAGGCACCACTCACTCAATGGCTCACTTCCGCATGAGCCAATGGCTCACAAGTCACTCAATGGCTCATGACTCAATGGCTCATGTAACCCATTGGCTCATGACTCAATGGCTCAGTGAGTCAGTGACTCACTCACTCACTGACTCATTCACTCACTCACTGACTCACTGAGCCATTGAGTATTGTGACAAATGTGACAAAACCAGGTGAGCCACTGAGTTTCGTTGACTTCTTTGACCCCCTCCCCCCAGGGCCGACGCATGGTGCTGGTGGTTGCGGAGGACCCAGAACCAATTTTTTATTTTTTCAGAATCTCAAGTAAGCCATTGGCTCACTTACCCAATCCCACCCTTTCTGATACAGTGACGCCCACTATGGACACTCAATCGAATGATCAATCCGTAGGCGCCACTGTCACGACAGACTCACTCCCAGACTGGCTGACATCGCCGCCTATTGAACTCCCCAAGCCCACACTCGAACAGCAGCGGGTGAAGGCCGACCTCGTACAGACTCAGTTTGAATCCATGTTCATTCGGGTGCTTGAGGACATGGCAAGCGGCAAAACGCTCACCCAGGTGCTTAATGATGACTTTCGTGGGTTCAAGGCCGGCGCGTTCCTCAAGTGGGTCAAGCGTGACCCCGAGCGGCACAGCCTCTACAAAGAGGCCAAGGAGCTTCGCACGGAGCACTGGGCCGCAGAGGTCATAGAAATCGCCGATGCCGAGGACGCCGTGGAGGACGTCCAGCGCTCCCGGTTGCGCATCGACACGCGCAAGTGGCTCATGGGTGCGGACAACCGCAAGACGTACGGCGAGACCAAGACCATCGATGTGGGTGGCAGCATAAGCATCATCTCTGCACTCGAAGCGGCGAACAGTCGGGTGGTGGAGTTGAGCGATATCGAGGATGTGACCCCCAGATTGGAGAACGACTGATGCAGAAACCCATCTACTCGGCCGAGGAGGAGCAGTCCCTGATGACCCGGCTGTGGTCACCCATGCTCGCCGATGACCCTGAGAGCTTCGTGTTGTTCGCGTTCCCCTGGGGGCAGAAGAACACCCCACTCGAGAAGGTCAAAGGTCCTCGCGCCTGGCAGAGAAGGGCGCTGCGGGTACTGACCAAGCACATCAGAGAGAACAAGGGGCAGGTTGACATGGACACCCTGCGCCGGGCCGTGTCAAGCGGGCGGGGGATCGGCAAGAGCGCACTGGTGTCGTGGCTAATCCTGTGGATGCTGACCACCAGAATAGGATCGTCAGTGATCATCTCGGCCAACACCGAGAACCAGTTGAGGAAGGTGACATGGGGTGAGTTGACCAAATGGGTCACGATGGCCATCAACTCGCACTGGTGGGAGATATCGGCCACCAACTTGTCACCCGCTGCGTGGATCACAACCCTTGTCGAGCGGGACTTGAAGAAGGGCACGCGCTACTGGGGTGCCGAGGGGAAGCTGTGGAGCGAGGAGAACCCAGACGGGTACGCCGGCGTGCACAACATGGACGGCATGATGGTGATCTTCGACGAGGCCAGCGGTATCCCCGATGCGATCTGGTCGGTGGCAGCGGGCTTCTTTACCGAGAAGATTCTGGACCGGTACTGGCTGGCGTTTAGCAACCCGCGGCGCAACAGTGGGTACTTCTTCGAGTGTTTCCACGGTAAGCGTGACTTCTGGGATACCGAGATCATCGACGCCCGCTCAGTCGAGGGCACCGACAAGGGCGTCTACGACCAGATCATCGCCGAGTACGGTGAAGACTCGATCCAGGCCCGGGTCGAGGTGTACGGTGAGTTCCCCGCCGCCGGCGAGGACCAGTTCATCTCGCCCGTGACCGTCGAGGATGCGTTCAAACGTAAGCCCTACAAAGACCCAACGGCCCCGGTGGTCATCGGTGTGGACCCCGCGCGAGGGGGGATGGACAGCACCGTGATCTGTGTGCGCCAAGGGCGGGACTTGGTGGCTATCAAACGCTACAAAGGCGAGGACACTATGGCCGTGGTCGGCCACGTCATCGACGCCATCGAGGAATACAAGCCGGCGCTGACCGTAATCGACGAGGGTGGGCTGGGCTATGGCATCCTGGACCGGCTCACCGAGCAGCGGTTCAAGGTAAAAGGGGTGAATTTCGGCACCAAATCGAAGACTCCGCTCATGTGGGGCAACAAAAGGGCGGAAATGTGGGGCGCAATGCGCGATTGGCTCAAAACAGCCTCGATTCCGGTCGACCGGGGGCTGAAAAACGACCTGATTGGCCCTCTGAAAAAGCCCGATTCCAAGGGAACGATCTTCCTGGAAGGCAAAAAAGAGATGAAAGCCCGTGGATTGGCCTCCCCCGACGCTGCGGATGCCCTGTGCGTAACTTTCGCTTTCCCAGTTGCGCACCGTGAGTATAATGACCGAAGAGAGCGCCGACCTGTCCAGCTTGGCGCAGCCGTTTCAACTGGATGGATGGGTGCCTAATGCCTCAAGATTACTCTGGTGTGAATGCTGTCCAATCCCTGACCGTCAGCGGCGCCAAGGGCAGCAATACGAAGGCCGAGATCCTTTCCCTTGCACGCGACCGCATGAATATCGCCATCTCGGCGTATTCCGAGTCCCGCGAGGACG
>ERZ1034361.931-NODE-931-length-17152-cov-2.900322_pt1 | contig 17152 bp, 16 predicted proteins | sample MGYA00520617_ERZ1034361 | MGnify/ENA primary metagenome ERZ1034361 (study PRJEB33736, sample SAMEA104284507) | Azolla filiculoides | biome: Urban; feature: Water surface; material: Ditch water | place: Netherlands | collected 2015-10-28 | depth 0-0.1 m ... | reverse complement strand
TGTCCTGGCGCTCGGGCTCAACGACGATTTCGTCCCGGCGCTGCCGGTCGGGCTGATGAAGACGCTGTCCGGCAGTGGCGCGCGCGGCCTGATGGTCGACGTGATGACGACCTACGGCGTCGATTCCTTCCAGGGCAAGCTGGCGGCGATCATCCAGGGTTCGACGGAAACCACCTTCTACGTGCTGGCGGTCTATTTCGGCAGCGTCAACATCCGCAACACCCGCCAGGCGCTGGCCTGCGGCCTGTTCGCCGACGCGGTCGGCCTGGTCGGCGCGATCTTTGTTGGCTACCTGTTCTACCGCTGAATCTCTCGCTGAACTTCCACCTTCCAGCCTTATTCATATTTTCGCCATGACAACGACCTATCCGCAACGCCAGCTCGGCCCGTTCCCGGTTTCCGCCATCGGCCTGGGCTGCATGAACCTCAGCCACGCCTACGGCGCGCCGGTCTCGGCCGAGCAGGGCGAGCGCGTGCTGCTGGCCGCGCTCGACGCCGGCGTCACGCATTTCGATACCGCCGCGCTGTACGGCTTCGGTGCCAATGAGAGCCTGGTCGGCCGCGTGCTGGCCCAGCACCGCAGCCGCTTCACGCTGGCCAGCAAATGCGGCATGACCGGCGTCGACCTCAAGGGTGATGGCCAGAAGGTGCGCGTGATCGACGGCCGCCCCGAGACCATCAAGGCCACCTGCGAGGAAGCGCTCAAGCGGCTCAACACCGACGTGATCGACCTCTACTACCTGCACCGCTGGGACAAGCAGGTGCCGATCGAGGACAGCGTCGGCGCCTTGAGCGATCTGGTGCGCGCAGGCAAGATCCGCGCGATCGGCCTGTCCGAGGTCTCGGCCGACACGCTGAGGAAGGCGCATGCGGTGCACCCGATCAGCGCGCTGCAGACCGAGTATTCGCTCTGGACCCGCAACCCCGAGATCGCGGTGCTCGACGCCTGCCGTGAACTCGGCGTCAGCTTCGTTGCCTTCAGCCCGGTCGCGCGCGGCTTCCTGTGCGGCGACCTGACCGATGTCGCGACGCTGCACGAGAAGGACATCCGCCGCGCCATGCCGCGCTTTGCGCCCGGCAACTACGCGGCCAACCTGCAGCTGCTGGCTCCCTACCGCGCGATCGCCGATGAAGTCGGCTGTTCGATGGCCCAGCTCGCGCTGGCCTGGCTGCTGCACCAGGACCCGAACATCCTGCCGATTCCCGGCACCACCAGCGTCGCGCATCTGATGGACGACCTCGGTGCGGTCAATGTCAGCCTGAGCGCCGAGCAGATCAGCCGGCTCGACGCCTGCATCCATCAGGGCAATGTGGCGGGGGCGCGCTACAACAGCCTGGGTACCAGCGAGGTCGATACCGAGAACTTCGAGCCGGCCTGAACCAGGGCTGGTGCCGATGTGAGTCAGGCCACCGCGCTGCCGCCGTGGCCTGACTCAATGGATGACCGTATCAGAACGGGTATTGCTGTCCGCTCGGCTCGATCGTCAGCCACTTGAGCTCGGTGAACTCATCGATGACGGCGCGGCCATCGAACCGTCCGTAGCCGCTGTCCTTGGTGCCACCGTAGGGCGCCTGGGCCTCGTTCTGCACGGTCGCTCCATTGACGTGCACCGAGCCGTATTCCATCTCCATCGCGACCGCGAGCGCACGGTTGACGTCGCGACCGAACACGCCGGATGACAGGCCATAGGCGCTGTCGTTGGCCACCTCGATCGCCTGCTGGGCACCGTTGACGCGCACCACCACGGTGATCGGACCGAAAGTCTCCTCGTCGTAGATCTTCATGTCGGGCTTGACGTGGTCGAGAATGGTGGCAGGCATCACCGCGCCGGCGGCGACACCGCCGCAGACCAGCTTGGCGCCCTTGTCGAGTGCATCCTGCAGCAAGTCGTTGATGCGAGTGCCAGACTTGGGGCTGATCATGGGACCGATGATGCAGGCCGGATTGAGCGCCGGGTCGCCGGCCTGCAATTCATTGGCACGCGCGGCAAACTTGGCCACGAATTCATCGGCCACCTGTTCGTCCACGATCAGGCGCTCGGTGGACATGCAGATCTGGCCCTGGTACAGGAAGGAGCCGAACACCGCGGCCTTGACGGCCTCGTCCACGTCGGCATCGTCGAGCACCACCAGCGGCGACTTGCCGCCCAGCTCCAGCAGGCAGCGCTTGAGGTGCTGGGCCGCCTTTTGCGCAATCAGCCGCCCCACGCGCGTCGAACCCGTGAAGTTGATCCGGCGCACCGCCTGGTGGGCGATCATCGCATCCACCACTTCCGCCGCCGACTCGGGCGCATTGCTCAGGTAGTTGAGCACTCCGGCCGGGAATCCGGCTTCGACCAGGGCTTCGGCCACCAGCGCGTGGGTGCGCGGGCTCGATTCCGAGCCACGGAAGACCACGCTGTTGCCGCACAGGATCGGGTAGGCGATGGCACGCGCGGCCAGCACCACGGTGCCGTTCCAGGGCACGATGCTGAGGATGACGCCGACCGGCTGGCGCAGCGTCATCGACAGGGCGCCGGGCTTGTCGGTGGGGATGGTCTCGCCCTGGATCTGGGTCGCCAGCGCCGCAGCTTCACGGAACACATTGGCTGCCAGGTGGACGTTGAACCCGGCCCAGAGCGCCGAGGCGCCGACTTCCTGCGCCATGATCTCGATGAACTGAGGCGTCTTGGCTTCCAGGATGTCGGCGGCCTTCAGCAGCAGGCGGCGGCGTTCGCTCGGGCCGGAACGGCGCCAGGCCTTGAAGGCCGCATGGGCCGATTCCACGGCTCGGGTGGCATCGGCCACGCCCGCCGCAGCGGCCAGCGTCACGACCTCCTGCGAGACCGGGTGCAGGCGCTCGAACACCGCGCCGTCCTGGGCGTCGATCCATTGGTTGTCGATGAGAAGTTTGGCTTCCATGAGGGGCTCCTGAATGGTTGGGATGAAGGAAACAGCAAAGATGAGGGGAACGGCTGCTCAGGTTCAGGCTGACTTGCCGGGAGCGAGGATGTCCGCCATCCGCTCGCCGATCAGCACGCAGGCGGCCATCGTCGCCACGGACACGATGCGCGGCATGATCGAGCTGTCCGCAATCCGCAGCCCCTGCAGGCCGTTGACGCGCAGTTTCGAATCGACGACCGCTTGCGCGTCCTGGCCCATCCGGCAGGTGCCGCTGGCATGGAAATAGGTCGTGGCGCCGTTGCGCACGAAGTCTTCCATCGCCTGGCCCTTCAGCGGCTTGGCCGGTGCGACCTCGCGCTTGACGAAATCCCGCATCGGGCCGGAATTGCCGATTTCACGCGCCAGCTCGATGCCGACCGCGAGCGCCTTCACGTCGTCCGGGTGGCTCAGGAACTGGGCATCCACCACCGGCAGGTCATCGGGCCGGGCCGAGCGCAGCGTGACCGTGCCCCGGCTCTTGGGGGCGACCAGGCCGGCACACAAGGCCCAGCTGCTCGCTGGCGGTGCGTATTCCTTGGCCACCACGTCGCTGGCGTAGGGCAGTTCGATCTGCACCAGGTTCACGTCGGGCGAGTCCAGGCGGCTGTCGCTCTTCCAGAAGCCTGACGCTTCTGCCGCGCTGTTGCGGTGCGGCATCGGCTCCTTGGGTTCCCAGAGGCAGCCACCATGCAGCAGGTGATCCTGGAAGTTGCGGCCCACCTCGGGCGAATGGACGACCGTCTGGATGCCGTGCGCCGCCAGCTGCTTCTGGTCGCCGATGCCGCTCAGCATCAGCAGCTTGGGCGTGTTGACGCCGCCCGCCGACAGGATCACTTCCGACTTGGCACCGACCTGTGACGTGGCACCGTTGCGGCTGAGCTGCACCCCCGTCACGCGGCTGCCGTTCAGCGTCAGCCGGTCCACATGGGTGTTGACCAGCAGCGTGACGTTCTTGCGCGCCAGGATCGGGTAGAGGTAGGCGCGCGCCATGCTGTGGCGCTGGCCGTCCTTGATGATGTGGTTCATCAGCGCAAAGCCGCTGCCGCGCTCTTCCCGCACGCCGTTGAGATCGTCAAACACCGGCAGTCCCAGGCTCTGGCAACCGGCCAGCATGGCGGGAGCCAAGGGATGGGGATCATGTGCGGGTTGGCACCAGACCGGACCTCCCTGGCCGCGGTAGCGCGGGGCCGGGGTGCCTTGCCAGTCTTCCATCCGGCGGTAGATCGACAAGGCCGACTCGTAGCCCCAGTCTGAATCGCCGCAGGCCTGCACCCAGTGATCGAGGTCGCTCTTGAACGGCCGGGCCCAGATCGTCGCGTTGATGCTGCTGCCACCGCCCACGACCCGGCCCATGTGTTCGGGAATCGGCCGGTTGTTGGTGAAGGCGGTCGCAATCGCCACATGCTTCCAGTCGCGTTCGGTGCCCAGGTTGGTGAACCAGACCCCGGGATTCATGACGGCGGGGGCGGTATCCCAGTCGCCAGCCTCGATCAGCAGGATGTTGGCATCCGTTCGCTGCGCCAGCCGACCGGCCAGTGCGCAGCCGGCGCTGCCGGTGCCGACGATGATGTAGTCATAGCTCGACTCCAGCCGTGCCGCGCGTTCAGCCTGGTTGGCCCGGATGGCTTCCAGTTCATCGGCCAGTGCATGGAGGCCGGTCGTGGACAGTCCCGCGGCGACGACCGCCTGCATGAAGCCACGGCGTGAAAGCTTGCCGGTGATGAAGGAGCGCTCCAGGCGCTCCTGTAGCGAGTCGTGGTGGCAGGAAGCCGAAGGTTCGATGTGCTGGTTCTTCATTGGTGTCTCCGTTGGGTTCAGGCCCGCCTGGTCGGTTCAACACGACCTCGGCTGGGCACTGACGGAACACAAGCGTAAGGATTGGGGTTTGCGGATTGGATATCGGGAAAACCCTGGCATGAAACTGTTCCAGCATGAAACACTCGCCGCGCGTGCCGATGCCAGGCACGCCGGGGTCAGCGGCCGCTGTCGCGTGCTTCCCGCAGCCGCCGGTACACCAGGCCCCGGGAGACGCCGAGCTGCTCGGCGGTTTTCGAGATATTGCCGTTCAGTGCCCGCACCGTGCGCAGGATGAGGTCGTTGTCCGCTGCCCGCAGCGTGGTGCTGGCAGCGTTCTGCGCCGTGTTGACCGCTGCGGCTGGTTCTTCTGGCGGCAATGCGGCGCTGGCATGCTCGACCGCCCGAGGCGGTACATCGCTGACCGAGCGTTCGGCCGGTGCCATGCAGGCCCCTTGGCTTCGTCCTCCGTCGGGTGCTGGCAGGACGGCCCTTACCCAGAGGCTCAGGCCGTTGGTCAGTCGCAGCGGGGTGGCGCGATCGCTCGGCAGCGCCAGCAGCCGGTTCAGCGTCAGGCCAAACAAGTCCTCGACCGCCGTCGGCGGGTCGGTCGGATGCCTGAACGTCGGGCCGAACAGTCGCTCGGCCACGCCATTGGCCCATGCCAGCCGTCCGTGACCGTCAATGCCGGCCAATCCCACCATCGGCGTGTCGATCAGTGCCGGACTCACCTGCAGCTTGAGCACCAGCTGTTCCCTGGCCTGGCCGGTCAGCAGGCGATTCTCGATCGAGCTGGCATACAGCGACACGACGGCCGCCGCATCGAAATCGAACGCCGCGCCTTCCCTGGAAATGTCCAGCACCCCGACGAGCTGGCCGCTGATGCCGCGGATCGGGGCGGCCGCGCAGTACATCGGCATCACGCCTTCGAAGTAGTGTTCGCCACCCCAGACCGTGGCGGGCTTGCCGGTCTTCACCACCAGGCCGGGGGCGGTCGTTCCGACGCATTCCTCTGACAGGTTGATGCCGATCCGGTGCGCTGCCGGCGTGATGGCCGCCTGCGGGCTGTCTGAAGTCGTGGTCGCGATCAGGACGCCGGAGGCGTCCGTGAGGATCGCGGAGCACAGGGTGCCGGCGAGGGTGTGCTCGATCTCGTGGATTTCGCTGCTCCAGGCATCGATCAACTGGCGGTTCCTTTGCCGGGCCAGCTGGGCCCGGCTCGGGGACACCTGGTTGAACTCGAGCGCATCGCCGGGATTGAGCCGTTGCCGGTGGCAACGCGCCCAGGAATCCAGCACTGCTGCGCTGACGCTGCCCGAGGGCAGCTGACCTTCCTCGAAATACCGTTGGCGCGCGAGCGCGACCCGCTGAGCATCTGAGGTGAAGAACAAGGCGCGAGGGGAGGCGTTCACGGTATGGCTCTCGATGCCCGTCGGGGTGTGGCCCTGCCGGTTGGGGGTTGCTCGGGACGCGATATGGTGCCGTTGAAAGCCGCCACTTTTCATCACCGGGGTGAATGCAGTCTATTGCTGTTGGTGATGAAGGTGCTTGCTGACCTGAACCGGCTGGCTGGCCAGGCGTCGGTGCTCACACCGGGCCGGGAGCATCGGCGAACAGTTCGACCAGCAGCTGTCTGAGCCACAGGTTGGCCGGATCACGGTTGTACTTGGCATGCCAGAACAGGTTGATGGCAATTTCCGGCAGCGGGATCGGATGCGGCGAGACGCTGAGTCCGAACGGTTCCCGGCAGCGCTCGGCAAACCGCTCCGGCAGCGTCGCAATCAGGTCGGTGGATTGCAGGATATGCCCGACGGCGATGAAGTGGGGCACGACCAGCCGCATGCGGCGCTTGACGCCGGCGCGTTCCAGCAGTTCGTGAATCTCGGCGTGGCCGGTGTTGGCGGCCACCACCCCGACATGCTCGAGCGCGCAGAACTGCTCCAGGCTCATCGGCGTGACGGCCGTTGCGTGCTGGCGGCGAAAGACGCAGACATAGCGGTGCCGGAACAGGCGGCGCTGGAAGAAACCGGCCTGCAGGTTGGGCTGGTGGCCCAGTGTCAGGTCGACCGACCCCGACTCCATGTCATCCCTGAGATTGCCGCTGTTGGGCCGCAGCGTGCTGATCTGGATGCTGGGCGCGCGCTGGGACAAGGCCTCCATCAGCGGGGGCATGAAGTACATCTCGCCGATGTCGGTCATGGCGAGATTGAAGTTCCGGCTGCTGGTCAATGGATCGAAGGTGTCGCGCCGCGCCAGCACGGTCTGCAGCGCATTGAGCGCATACATCACCGGCTCCGACAGGTGCAGGGCGTAGGGGGTCGGCTCCATGCCACGCGAGGTGCGCAGGAACAGCTCGTCCTTCAGCACCGTGCGCAGCCGCTTGAGGGCATTGCTGACCGCAGGCTGGGTCAGGCCCAGCTTGTCGGCTGCGCTCGAGACGCTGCGGTCGAGCAGCAGTTGATTGAAGACCACCAGCAGGTTGAGGTCGATCTCGCGCAGGTCCATGAGGCCCTCCTTTATTCACGTTGGTGATTGCGTGTATCAGTTTCTGTTTATCGACTTATATCGCAAGGCTGGACAGAATTGCAAGCCAACGGAGACAACGGTAAAGAAGAACATGGAACTCGTCGTAGCACCCCTCAATTTGCATCTGAACGTCGACAGCGGCAGCAACCTGCTCGACGTGCTGCGGGCCCACGCGCTGCCCATTTCCTACAGCTGCATGTCGGGCCGCTGCGGCACCTGCCGTTGCCGTGTGGTCGAGGGACAGGTGCTTGACAGCGGCCCCGAGGCGGGCCGTCCCCAGGTTGGCGGCCAGGATGCCTATGTCCTGGCCTGCCAGACCGTGCTGACCGAGAGCTGCACCATCGAGCTGCCCGAGCTTGACGAGGTGGTGGTGCATCCGGCACGCATCATCAAGGGCACCGTCACCGCCATCGAGCCGGCGACGCACGACATTCGCCGCCTGCGCGTCAAGCTGGCCAAGCCGCTCGAATTCAGCCCGGGCCAGTACGCGACGCTGCAGTTCACGCCCGAACATGTCCGACCCTATTCCATGGCCGGCCTGCCGGGTGATGCCGAGATGGAGTTCCAGATCCGGCTCGTGCCAGGTGGTCGCGTGACCGAGCATGTGTTCGACCAGCTGCAGGTCGGTGCCGCGATCCGCGTCAGCGGTCCGCTCGGCACCGCCTATCTCCGGCGCAAGCACACCGGACCGATGCTCTGCGTGGGCGGCGGCACCGGGCTGGCGCCGGTGCTGTCGATCGTGCGCGGCGCGCTCGAGGCTGGCATGGACAACCCGATCCACCTGTACTTCGGCGTGCGCAGCCAGCAGGACCTCTATGACGTCGAACGGCTGCAGGCGCTGGCCGCCCGGCATCCGAACCTCAAGCTCAACATCGTCATCGCGACCGGCCCCGTCGAGCCGGGGCAGCGCAGCGGCCTGGTGACCGATGTGATCCGGCAGGACTTCGGCTCGCTGGCCGGCTGGCGCGCCTACCTCTGCGGTGCGCCCGCCATGGTCGAGGCGCTCAACCTGCTTGCCACCAGCCTGGGCATGGAGCCCGGACAGGTCCATGCCGATGCCTTCTATCCGAGCGGTGTCTGATACCCAGCACCCATACCTGACAAGAACCTACCTCCAAGGAGACCAAGCGATGAGTGAACCCAAGACCGTGTTCCCCCAGGACCCGAAATGGCCTGGCGATGGCACCAGCCGAGTGCCATTCTGGGCCTACACCCGGGAAGACCTGTACCAGAAGGAGCTCGACCGGCTGTTCTACTCCGGCCACTGGTGCTATGTCGGTCTCGAGGCCGAGATCCCGAATCCGGGTGACTTCCGACGCACGGTGATCGGCGAGCGCTCGGTCATCATGGTGCGCGACCAGGACGGCAGCATCAACGTGGTCGAGAACGTCTGCGCCCACCGCGGCATGCGCTTCTGTCGCGAGCGCAGCGGCAAGGCGGCCAAGGATTTCTTCTGTCCCTACCACCAGTGGAACTACAGCCTCAAGGGCGACCTGCAAGGCGTGCCGTTCCGGCGCGGGGTCAAGCAGGACGGCAAGATCAACGGCGGCATGCCCAAGGACTTCAAGCTCGAAGACCATGGCCTGACCCAGCTCAAGGTGGCGGCGCGCGGCGGCGTGGTGTTCGCCTCCTTCGATCATGAAGTCGAGCCGCTCGAGGAATTCCTCGGTCCGACCATCCTGCACTACTTCGACCGTGTCTTCAACGGTCGCCAGCTCAAGGTGCTGGGCTACCGCCGCCAGCGCATCCCGGGCAACTGGAAGCTGATGCAGGAAAACATCAAGGACCCCTACCACCCGGGCCTGCTGCATACCTGGTTTTCGACCTTTGGGCTCTGGCGTGCCGACAACAAGTCCGAATTGAAGATGGATGCCAAGTTCCGTCACGCCGCGATGATCTCGACCCGTGGTCAGGGCGGCAAGAACGACGCTGTGGTCTCGGGCGTCGACAGCTTCAAGGACCAGATGAAGGTCAACGACCCGCGGCTGCTCGACATCGTGCCCGAACCCTGGTGGGGCGGCCCGACTGCCGTGATGACCACGATCTTCCCGAGCGTGATCATCCAGCAGCAGGTCAACAGCGTGTCGACCCGTCACATCCAGCCCAACGGCCACGGTTCGTTTGACTTCGTCTGGACCCACTTCGGCTTTGAAGATGATGACGAAGAGTGGACCCAGCGCCGTCTGATCCAGGCCAACCTGTTCGGCCCCGCCGGCTTCGTGTCGGCCGTTGATGGCGAAGTCATCGAGTGGTCGCAGGAAGGCTTCGAGCAGAACCCGTCCCACCGCAGCGTGATCGAGATGGGCGGCCACGACATCGGCGATACCGACCACATGGTGACCGAAACCTTGATTCGCGGCATGTACGACTACTGGCGCAAGGTAATGGGGGAATAAAGATGATCGACTTCAAGACTTACTTCGAACTGCTCAAGCTCTACAGCGACTACGCGATGGTCTGCGACTCGGCCGATTGGGACAAGTGGCCCGAGTTCTTCGTCGAGCAGGGCACCTATCGGTTGCAGCCGCGCGAGAACCACGAGCAGGGCCTGCCGCTGTGCCTGCTGGCGCTCGAGAGCCAGGCCATGATCCGCGACCGCGTCTACGGGGTCAAGGAAACCATGTACCACGACCCGTACTACCAGCGTCACATCGTCGGCACGCCCCGCATCCTCTCGGTCGAGCAGGGCAGTGACGGCGAACGCATCGAGTCCGAGGCCAATTACGTCGTCGTGCGCACCAAGATCGACGGTGAGTCGACGGTCTTCAACGCCGGCTTCTACCGCGACCTGATCGTGCGCACCCCCGATGGCCTCAAGCTGCAGTCACGCCTGTGCGTCTACGACAGCGAAATGATCGCCAACTCCATCATCTACCCGATCTGAGGCCGCGCCATGGCAGAACACTGGATTGACGCCGCCGCCCTGGACGCCGTGCCCGAGGGCGATGTCATCGGCATCCGCATCGCGGGCAAGGAGATCGCACTGTACGAGGTCGAGGGCGAGATCTACGCCACCGACAACCTCTGCACCCATGGCGCCGCCCGCATGAGCGACGGCTTCCTCGAGGGGCGCGAGATCGAGTGCCCCTTGCACCAGGGTCGCTTCGACGTGTGCAGCGGGAAAGCCTTGTGCGCTCCTCTGACCGAGAACATCCGCACCTATCCGGTCCGGATCGAGAACCTGCGCGTGATGCTCAAGCTCGACTGAGATCGAGCCCCCGGGGTGCCGTCTGGCACCCCGTTTCACTACCCATCCATCAGGAGACAAGAATGACATCCCGCACCATTTGGAAATTCATGGCCGTCAGCGCGGCGACCTTCGGTATCTGCGCGGCCCATGCCGATGTCAAGATCGGCTTCACCGGCCCCCTGTCCGGGCCGGTCGCCGCCGTCGGACAGGACCAGTACGACGGCTTCATGCTGGGCATCGAGTCGCTCGGCAAGAAGCTCGGGGGCGAGGCGGTGACGGTGCTGCGCGAGGACGACCAGCTCAAGCCCGAGCTCGGCAACCAGATCGCGCGCAAGCTGATCGACCGCGACAAGGTGGACGCCATCGTCGGCCTGGGTTTCTCCAACGTGCTGATGGCCAGCCTGCCGCGCATCGTCGAGTCCGGCACCGTGGCGATCGCGACCAATGCCGGCCCGTCGCCGATCGCCGGCAGCGGCTGCCTGCCCAATGTGTTCTCGATGTCCTGGCAGAACGACGGCGCGGCCGAAGCCATGGGCAAGTATGCCCAGGACAGCGGCTACAAGCGCGTCTACCTGATGGCGCCCAACTACCAGGCGGGCAAGGACTACATCGCCGGCTTCAAGCGCTTCTACAAGGGCCAGGTGCTCGACGAGGTCTACACCCAGGTCAACCAGCCCGACTACTCGGCCGAGATCGCGCAGTTGCAGGCGGCCGGCCCCGATGCCGTGTTCGTGTTCTACCCGGGCGGCATGGGGGTCAACTTCGTCAAGCAGTTCAGCCAGGCGGGACTTGCCAAGAAGATCCCCATGCTGTCCGCCTTCACCGTGGACGGCACGACGCTGCCTTCCCTGCGCGATGCGGCCGTGGGCAGCATCTCGGGTGCGATGTGGGACGTGGCGCTGAAGACGCCGGGCAACGTCGAGTTCATCGCCGCCTTCAGCAAGAAGTACGGCCGCGTGCCGAGCCACTACGCGGCGGTCGGCTTTGACACGGCCAAGCTGCTCGACATCGCGCTGCGCAAGGTCAAGGGCAACACCAGCGACAAGGCGGCCTTTGCTGCCGCGGTGAAGTCGGCCGGCGCCGAGCTCAAGTCGGTGCGCGGCCCGTTCCGCTTCAACAGCAACCACATGCCGGTGCAGAACTACTATGCCTTCCAGACCGTCAAGGACGGCGGCAACGTGACGGTCAAGCAGCTCGGCACGCCGCTGCAGGAGCACCAGGATGTCTACGTCGCCCAGTGCAAGCCGAGGTAAGCGATGACGGCTTCCCTGTTTATCGCGCAATTGCTCAACGGCCTGCAGTACGGGATCATGCTGTTCCTGCTGGCCGCCGGGCTGACGCTGGTGTTCGGCATCATGAGCTTCGTCAACCTGGCGCACGGCTCGCTCTACATGCTGGGCGCCTATGCGGCGGCCGTGGTCGGCGTGCAGACCGGGTCCTTCGCCCTCGGCGTGCTGGCGGCCGTCGCCACTGGCGTGGTCGTGGGCCTGGCGCTGGAATGGGTCGCCGTGTCGCGCCTGTACCGGCGCGATCACCTCGACCATGTGCTGGCGACCTTCGGGCTCGTGCTGTTCTTCAACGAGGTGGTGCGCATGATCTGGGGCGCGCAGCCGATGTTCGTCTCGCTGCCTGAGTCGCTGTCCGGCACGGTGGAACTGTTCGGCTTCAGCTATCCCAGCTACCGCTTCCTGATCATCGGGGTCGGCTTGCTGGTGGCGGCTGGCAGCCAGTGGCTGATCCACAAGACCCGGGTCGGCATGCTGATCCGTGCCGGCTCGGTGAACCCGCAGATGGTCGGGGCCCTCGGCGTCAACATCCGCCTGCTCAATGCCATGCTGTTCGCGCTCGGCGCCGGGCTGGCCGCGCTGGCGGGTGCCATGGCCGGCCCGATCCTGTCGGTGCAGAGCGGCATGGGCGAGCCGGTGCTGATCACGACCCTGGTCGTGATCGTGATCGGTGGCATCGGCTCGGTTCACGGCGCGCTCTACGCCGGCATCATCGTCGGCCTGGTCGACACGCTGGGGCGGACCTTCCTGCCCCTGCTGATGCGCGAGTTTGCCGACCGCGAGGTGGCGCAGGCCGCCGGTCCCGCGCTGGCCTCGATGCTGATCTACCTGCTGATGGCGGCGATCCTGGCCTGGAAGCCCCAGGGGCTGTTCCCGGCACACAAGGGGAAATGATGAGAAACCTCGCTCACCCGGCCCGCATCGTGCCGGTGATTCTGCTGCTCGCCCTGGCGCTCGTGCCGTCGCTGGCGTCGGCCATGGACGACAACTTCCTGGTGGCCTTCTTCGCCCGGGTGGTGATCTACGCGATTGCCGTCAGCGCGCTGAACATTGCCCTGGGCTTCGGTGGCCTGGTCAGCCTGGGCCATGCCCTGTTCATCGGCATCGGCATGTACAGCGTCTCGCTGCCGGCGTATTACGGCATCTCGTCGGGCTGGGTCCATCTGGCGCTCTGCGTCGTGAGTTGTGCGCTGGTGGGGGGGCTGACCGGCCTCGTCAGCCTGCGCACCTCGGGGATCGCCTTCATCATGATCACGCTGGCCTTTGCCCAGATGGGTTATTTCGTGATCGTCAGTCTCAAGCAGTATGGGGGTGACGACGGCATGAGCATCGCCGCGCCGAGTCGGTTTTTCGGGCTGACACTGGACACACCGGTTGCGGTGTTCTATAGCGCCTGGGTCCTGCTGGCCGCACTGACCTACTGGGTCTGGCGGCTGCGCCACTCGCCTTTCGGCATGACGCTGCGTGCCGGCCGACAGAACGCCCGCCGCGTCATGTCGGTCGGACTGGCCTTGCGCCACTACCAGCTGACTGCCTATGTGCTGTCGGCGGTGCTGTGCGGCGTGGCCGGCATCCTGCTGGCCAACCTCAATGCCTATGCCTCGCCCAGCAGCATGTCCTGGACGGTGTCGGGCGAGCTGATCGTGATGGTCGTGCTCGGCGGACTCGGCAGCGTGTTCGGGCCCTTGCTCGGTGCACTGACCTTCTTTGGCGTGGAGGAGCTGCTCAAGGCTTATACCGAGCACTGGATGGCCTTGTTCGGCCTGGCGATCCTGGCGGTGGCCATGCTGGGCCGGACCGGGCTGATGGGCTGGCTCGAGCGCTGCAACGGCGCTCCCCGCCCGGGCACTGCCGGGCCCAATCCCGCGGGCCAGCCGCTCAAGGAGGCTGCATGACGAATTTCCTATTGCAAACCGAGGGCATCACCAAGCGCTACGGCGCCTTGCTGGTGACCGACCAGGTCTCGCTCGATGTCAGGGAAGGGGAGCTGCATGCCATCATCGGCCCCAACGGGGCCGGCAAGACGACCCTGATCAACCAGTTGTCGGGCGAACTGCGCTCCGACAGCGGCCGGATCCGCTTCGGTGGCGCGGACATGTCCGCGCTCGGGATCAATCAGCGGGCTCGCCTCGGCCTGGTGCGTTCGTACCAGATCACTTCGGTGTTCGACGAGTTCACGGTGCGGGAAAACGCCGCGCTGGCGGCCATGGGCGCGCGCCAGCATGCCTTCCGGTTCTGGAACGGTCTGCTTTCCGACCGGCAGGCGTTGGCGACTGCCGAGGAGTCGATCGCTGCCGCCGGTCTGGAATCGCGGGCACATCTGCTGGCCGCCGAGCTCGGTTACGGCGAGCGTCGTCAGCTGGAGCTGGCGATGGCGCTGGCGGCGCGCCCGAGGTTCCTGCTGCTCGACGAGCCGATGGCGGGCATGAGCGTGCAGGAATCGACCGCCGTGGTCGAGCTGCTCAAGTCGCTCAAGCGTCAGTACACGATCTTGCTGGTCGAGCATGACATGAATGCGGTCTTTGCCCTGGCTGACCGCATCAGCGTGCTCGTCTACGGCCGTCTCATGGTCACGGGTACGCCGGAACAGATCCGTGGCAACGACGAAGTGCGCGCCATCTATCTGGGCGATGAGGAGATCCACTGAACATGAAACCCTTGCTGAATGTGACCGGCCTGCAGGCCGGCTATGGTGCCGCCCAGGTGCTGTTCGGTGTCGATTGCTCGGTGTCCGAGGGCGAGGTCGTGACCCTGCTGGGTCGAAACGGCATGGGCCGTTCGACCACCATCAAGTGCCTGTTCGGGCTGTTGGCCGCCAAGGGCGGTGCGATCGAGTTTGGCGGCCAACGGGTCGAACGTCTGGCCTCGCACCAGATCGCCAAGCTCGGCCTGGGCCTGGTGCCCGAGGGCCGTCAGGTCTTCCCCAACCTGACGGTGGAAGAAAACCTGGTCGCCACGGCCCGGATCAACCCGCTGAACCGGCTCAAGCCCTGGACGCTGGAGCGCGTCTACGGCTTCTTTCCGCGCCTGAAGGAGCGCCGCAGCAACCTGGGCTCGCAGCTGTCGGGTGGCGAACAGCAGATGCTGGCGATTGGCCGTGCCCTGCTGACCAACCCGCGCCTGCTCGTGCTCGACGAGGCGACCGAGGGGCTGGCACCCCTGATCCGGACCGAGATCTGGAACGCGCTCGGCGAGCTCAAGGCCGAAGGGCTGTCGATGATCGTCATCGACAAGAACCTCGGGCCCTTGCTGGATCTGGCGGATCGCCATTTCGTGCTGGAAAAGGGGCGGGTCGTCTGGTCGGGCGACTCGAAGGCCTTGCGGGCCGATCCGCAGATCGTGCATGAATATCTGGGCGTTTGAGCGGGGCGCATTTCCCGTCCTAGAGAGGTGAACCTATGAGCGACTCCAAGTCCATGGCGATCGCCACCATCCGCGCGGAACATCGTGCGCTGGCGGCCGTCATCAACAACATGAAGGGCGTGCTGGCCGAAGTCAAGGCTGGCCGGATGCGGCTGGACTTCCCCCTGTTCTGGTCGATGATCTACTACATCGACGCCTTTCCCGACCGCCTGCACCATCCCAAGGAAGATGACTGGCTGTTCCGTCGTCTCCGGCAACGCACCCACGAGGCCGACGCGCTGATTGACGAGTTGCAGCGGCAGCACCGCAACGAGCCGCTGGCGCTCAACGACCTGAGGCGTTGGCTCGGCAACCTGGAAGCAGGAGTTGCCGGCAGTCTGGACCACCTGGGACAGGCGGTCACCGATTACGCCGAATTCACCTGGAAACACCTCAAGTCCGAGGAACACGAGTTGCTCCCGTTGGCGGAGTTGCACCTGACCCAGACCGACTGGAACGAGATTGCGCACGCCTTCGGCCAGAACGGGGACCCGCTGGTCGGAGTCGATGACGACGCGGCCCTCGGCGCCCTGTTTCATGACATCGTCCGGCGTACTCCCGCCCCGCTGGGCTTGGGTTCCCAACAATTGAAAGAGTGAACATGCAAGACACAGGCCGTTTTGACACCCTGGGCCGTCTGGAAGACCTGCCGCAGGACTACCGCGACGAGCTGAGCGCCCACAACCTGGTGCCGCTGTGGCCGAGCCTGCGCGCGGTGCTGCCGCCGCATGTGCCGGCGCGCAAGACCCAGCCGACCCACTGGCCCTACGCCAAGCTGCGCGAGCTGCTGCTGAAAGCCGGCGAGCTGACCCCGATCGAGAAGGCCGAGCGCCGCGTGCTGGTGCTGGCCAACCCGGGCCACGGCCTCGAGAAGATGCAGGCCAGCGCCGCCATGTACCTCGGCATGCAGCTGCTGCTGCCGGGCGAACTGGCCCCGGCGCACCGCCACACCCCGAACGCGATCCGCATGGTGGTCGAGGGCGAGGGCGCCTGGACCCTGGTCAACGGCGAGAAATGCCCGATGAGCCGCGGCGACCTGATCCTGACCCCGACCGGCCTGTGGCACGAGCACGGCCATGACGGCAACGAGCCGGTGATCTGGCTCGACGTGCTCGACCTGCCGCTGGTCTACTACGTCGAGGCCTCCTACCACGAGGAAGTGCCGAGCCAGACCGTCGTGCCGGGCCAGGGGGCCCGGGCCTATGCCCGTGGCGGCGTGGTGCCGACCCCGGTGTTCGGTCGCTCCGACCAGGCCTATCCGATGCTGCGCTACCCCTGGGCCGATGCCCGCGCCGCGCTGCTGTCGCTGGCCGAGGACCAGCCGGACCTCGAAGCCGTGCAGGTGACCTATGTCAACCCCGAGACCGGCCAGGACGCCGAGAACATCCTCGGCTTCTACGCGCTGATGCTGCGCCCGGGTCAGAGCCTGCGCCTGCCGGCGCGTTCGCCGGCCCAGGTGCTGCACCCGATCGAAGGCAGCGCCGAGGTCCAGGTCGAGGGCTCCGCCTTCACCCTGGCCGAGGCCGACACCTGCGCCGTGCCGGGCTACACCGCCTGCACGCTGAGCAACCGCTCGGCGACCGAGCCGGCCTTTATCTTCATCGCCGACGAGTCGCCGCTGCACCGCAAGCTCGGCGTCTACGAGCACCGCGGCTGATTTCCAGCAACCGGCGCCGGGCAGGGGTCACCTATTTAGTGGCCCTGGTTCGTAGCCGTCCAGATCACAACATCCAGCAAGATATTCCCGTCATGGCCCAATACCTGTTCCACCCGCCCGAAGTCCAGTCCCTGCCGATCCAGGGCAAGGCAGAGCGTTTCCCGATCAACCGCCTGTTCTTCGTCGGCCGCAACTACCACGCGCATGCGGTCGAGATGGGCCGTCCGGTCGACAAGTCGGTCGAGCGCGCGTTCTACTTCACCAAGTCGCGCGACACCCTGGTCGACAGCGGCGCCACCGTGGCTTACCCGCCCGAGACCAGCAACTACCACTTCGAGATGGAGTTGGTGGTCGCGATCGGCAAGCCGGGCTTCC
>ERZ1034361.929-NODE-929-length-17176-cov-5.374817_pt1 | contig 17176 bp, 15 predicted proteins | sample MGYA00520617_ERZ1034361 | MGnify/ENA primary metagenome ERZ1034361 (study PRJEB33736, sample SAMEA104284507) | Azolla filiculoides | biome: Urban; feature: Water surface; material: Ditch water | place: Netherlands | collected 2015-10-28 | depth 0-0.1 m ... | reverse complement strand
CGCCTTTTGAGACCAGCCAGAATTCGTCGCATACCGCACGCAGCAAGGCGCGGTCGTGGCTGACCAGCATCACGGTGCCTTCAAACTCGTTGAGCGCCATGCCGAGCGCTTCGCGGGTCGAGAGATCAAGGTGGTTGGTCGGTTCGTCGAGCAGCAGCAGGTTGGGGCGTTGCCAGACGATCATGCACAGCACCAGCCGCGCTTTTTCGCCGCCGCTCATGGTGCCGACGGCTTGCTTGACCATTTCGCCACCAAAATTGAAGGTGCCGAGGAAATTGCGCAACTCTTGTTCGCGGCCCGGTACATTGCTGCGCCCGGCGGCGATGGCCTCTTTGGCGAGGCGCACCATGTGTTCGAGCGGGTTGTCCTGCGGGCGCAGCACGTCGAGTTCCTGCTGCGCGAAGTAGCCGATGTTGAGGCCCTTGCCTTCGGTGACTTCACCGGCAACGATGCCGAGATCACGGGCGATGGTCTTGACCAGCGTTGATTTGCCCTGGCCGTTGGCACCAAGGATACCGATGCGCTGGCCGGCCATCACCGAGCGGTTGATGCCGCTGACGATGACGGTCGGCGGCGTGCCGGCCGGCGCATCTTCCGGCGGCGGGTAGCCGACGCTGGCGTTGACCAGCGAGAGCATCGGGTTGGGCAGGTTGACCGGTTCCTTGAATTCGAAAGTGAATTCGGCATCGGCCAGCACCGGCGCGATCTTTTCCATGCGATCCAGCGCCTTGACCCGGCTCTGTGCCTGCTTGGCCTTGCTCGCCTTGGCCTTGAAGCGGGCGATGAAGGATTGCAGGTGGGCGATTTTCTCGGCCTGCCTGGCCACCGTGGCCTGTTGCAGCAGCATCTGTTCGGCGCGCATGTCTTCGAACTTGCTGTAATTGCCGCCGTAGCGGACCAGCTTGGCGTTGTCGATGTGCAGCGTGACGCCGGTGATGGCGTCGAGGAATTCGCGGTCGTGGCTGATCATGACCAGCGTGCCCTGGTAACGCTTGAGCCAGGCTTCGAGCCAGACGAGGGCGTCAAGGTCGAGGTGGTTGGTCGGTTCGTCAAGCAGCAGGATGTCAGACGGGCACATCAGGGCGCGAGCCAGTTGCAGTCGCATGCGCCAGCCGCCGGAGAAGCTGTTCACCGGGTTGTGCAGTTCCGACACCTTGAAGCCAAGGCCGAGGATCAACGACTGGGCGCGCGCTTCAGCATCATGTTCGCCGGCGTCGTTGAGCGCCATGTAGGCTTCGGCCATGCGCATGCCGTCGTCGCTGGCTTCAGCGTCGTGCACCTCGTTGCGGGCGGCGAGCAGCTTGGTGTCGCCGTCGATGACGAAATCGGTCGCGCTCTGCTCGGTTTCCGGCATGTCCTGGGCAACCTGGCCCATCTGCCATTGTTTGGGGATGGAATAGTCGCCGCCATCCTCGTGCAGGGTGCCGTTGAGCAAGGCAAACAGCGTGGACTTGCCGGCCCCGTTGCGGCCCACCAGGCCGACCTTCTCACCAGGGTTGATGGTGACCGAGGTCTTGTCGAGCAGCACTTTCGAGCTGCGGCGCAGGGTGACGTTCTTGAGGATGATCATGGGGCGTTCTTTTCTTCAGGGGTGGGGCCTGGCTTTATGTCGCCATCGACATAGAACCAGCGGGCGTCCTCGCGGACGAAGCGGCTTGTTTCATGCAAGCGGTGGCCGCGCCCGGCGATCCGGTAGCGGGCGACAAATTCGACGGTGGCGTGATTTTCATCTTGTTGCTGGAACCGCCTGATCTCAAGTCCCAGCCATTTGGTGCCATCGTCTTCGGAGAGATCAAGCGTCGCCGGCCGGGTAGAGGCATGCCAACTGGCCAGCAGGTATTCACTGAGTTGCAGCACATAGGCGCTGTAGCGCGAGCGCATCAGCGCCTCGGCCGTCGGCGCCTGGCTGCTTCCGGCATGCAACGGCCCACAGCAGGCGGCATAAGGCCTGCCACTGGCACAAGGGCAGGCAACGGCCGATTTCATTGTTCGACCGGCACCTCGCCGCCCAGCGCCTCGACCAGTTGCGGCAGGAAGCGCGCCAGTTCGCCGGTCATCAGTGCGAAATCGGCGTCGAACTGCTCGTCGGCATGTTCAGCCGATTTCTCGGCTTCTTCCTTGAGCAGATCGAGGAAGGCGAGGCGCTTGATTTCGAGCTTTTCACCGAGCACGAAGGAGATGCGATCATCCCAGGTCAGCGCCAGCTTGGTCGGCAGCTTGCCGCTGGCGAGATGGGCCTTGATTTCGCCGCTGATGCCATCGCCGTCGAGCGGGTGACGAACGTAACGCACGGCAGCCTTTTCCTCGCCGACCGCTTTCAGTTCACAATCACGGTCGATGGTGAAGGCGCCCGGCGCATCGCCACCGGCCAGCCAGTCGGCCATCGCCGATTGCGGCGAAATCTGGGTATGCAGCATGGTCAGCGGGAAATCGTCGAGGCAATGGCGCAGATGCTCGATGACTTCTTCTGCCTTGGCCGGGCTGCCGGCATCGACACAGAACCAGCCAGCCTGCGGGTCGAGCCAGACGTAGGTGGTGCGGCGACGGGTAAAGGCGCGCGGCATCAGTTCCTCGGTGACGCGCTCGCGCAATTCCTTGAGCTGCTTGCGCCCCGGCGCATAACCCTGCTGCGCCTCGATCAGCTCGGCCCGTTCGCGCACCTCGTCATTGACCACTGAGGACGGCAGCAGGCGCTGCTCGACGCTCAAGGCAATCATCCATTGCCGGCCTTGCGAATAAACCAAGGCGCCATCGCGGCGCGGCGACACCCAGCCCCGACTCATCGGCTGGTTGCTCGGACATTTGACGAAGGGGCCACGGGCCAGTTGTTCGTCGAATTTGGCGAGATCGATATTCCACGGCGTGGGCAGGCGGTAAAGCTGGAGATTACGGAACCACATGAATCATTCCCGGTTTGCTGTCATTGAGGCGCGAGAGTTTAACAGCCCGCCATCGTTGACGCATGACGACCCGACAATGCGTGGAAAAAGAGCACGTCTATCTGGACCCAAAAGCAAAAATGCCGGCATCGTTGAATGCCGGCATTTCGCCACCTTAACGGCCCACAGGCCGCCGGGAATTACTTGCTGGCAGCAGAAGCGCCCGTCTTGCTAACCATGTATTCAACCGCCGCCTTGATTTCGGCATCGCTCAAATTGGCCAGGCCACCGCGCGCCGGCATCCCGTTATGGCCACCGATGGCCGACTTGACCAGAGGAGCAACGCCATTTTGCAAACGCGGCTTCCAGTCATTCATGTCACCCAGTTTCGGCGCACCCTCCTTGCCGGTGGCGTGGCACTCCTGGCAGCGCGCCTGGACCACTTGCTCACCGGTACGGGAATTCGGGGCCTTGTAGACCTTTTTCGCATCGGCCGCCTTGCCGCCGCTGACCATGTAACCGACTGCACGGGTCATCTCGAGATCGCTCAAGGCGGCCTGACCACCATGCGCCGGCATGTTCTTGACACCGGTAATGGCGTTCTGCGTCAGCTTGTCCATCCCCTTGGCAGCGCGTTGGGCCCAGGCTGCCTGATCACCGATCTTGGGCGCACCATCCTTGCCCGTTTCGTGACAGGCAAGACAAACCGTTTCGACGACTTCCTTGCCAGAGCGATCCGCCGCCAGAACGGGCGCGGCGCTTAGCGCAAGCCCCAGGAAGGAAAGCAGCAGAGCGCCGGAAGTGATTTTCATTTTTTTCATGATTCCCTCGTTTTTCTGACAAATCCGAATTGTCATTCTACTCAGAGGAAATCAATCTGCCAGCTATTTTTTACGGAAAATGACGTCCCAAACGCCGTGGCCCAGCCGGATTCCCCGGTTTTCGAACTTGGTCAGCGGCCGGTATTCGGGACGCGGCGCAAAACCGTCTGCCGAATTGGTCAGCGTCGGTTCCGCCGAGAGCACTTCGAGCATCTGGTGCGCATACTCTTCCCAGTCGGTGGCGCAGTGGAAGTAGCCACCCGGCTTGAGGCGCGAGGCGAGCAGCGCGACGAAGGGCGACTGGATGAGGCGGCGCTTGTTGTGGCGGGCCTTGTGCCAGGGATCGGGGAAAAAGACGTGGACGCCATCAAGCGAGGCTTCCGGCAGCATGTCGCGGACGACTTCGACAGCATCGTGCTGGCAGATGCGCAGATTGCCCAGCTGGCGCTCGGCGATCTGCTTGCACAGGGCGCCAACGCCCGGTACGTGCACTTCGACGCCGAGATAGTCGTTATCGCGGTTGGCATCGGCGATTTTGGCCGTGGTTTCACCCATGCCGGTGCCGATTTCTAGAATTTTCGGGTTGCTCCGGCCATAAATGGCGGCCAGATCGATGGGCTGCGCCTGATAGACGAGGCCGATCTTCGGCATCATGTCGGCGTAGTAATTCTCCTGGGCCGAGGACATGCGACCAGCGCGGCGAACGTAACTCTTGATATGACCATAGCCTTCACGGCCTTCTTCATAGACGCCTTCGCCGACCGCAGCCGGTTGAATCAGGGGGGTATCGCTCATGAGCCGATCAATCCGGAAGTCGGCGACGAGGGATCGGCCGAATAGAGTTTGCGCGGCATACGGCCCGCCATGAAAGCCTCGCGGCCGGCTTCGACACCCTTTTTCATGGCACTGGCCATGAGTACGGGGTTTCTGGCGTGGGCGATGGCGGTATTCATCAGTACGCCATCACAACCCAGTTCCATGGCGATGGTCGCGTCCGAGGCGGTGCCGACACCGGCATCGACGATCACCGGCACCTTGGCGTTGTCGATAATGAGGCGCAGGTTCCACGGATTCAGGATGCCCATGCCGGAGCCGATCAGCGAGGCCAGCGGCATGACCGCGACACAGCCGATGTCTTCGAGCATTTTGGCCTGGATCGGATCGTCCGAGCAGTAGACCATGACATGAAAGCCATCCTTGACCAGCGTTTCCGCCGCCTTGAGGGTTTCCGGCATGTTCGGGAAGAGGCTGGTCGGGTCGCCCAGCACCTCAAGCTTGCACAAGGGATGACCGTCGAGCAGTTCGCGCGCCAGACGCAGGGTACGCACGGCATCGTCGGCCGTGTAGCAGCCGGCGGTATTGGGCAGGATGGTGAATTGCGACGGCGGCAGGGCGTCGAGCAGGTTGGGCTGGCTCGGGTCCTGGCCGATATTCATGCGGCGGATCGCCACGGTGACGATCTCCGCCCCCGACGCATCGATGGCCGCCCGCGTTTCGGCAAAATCCTTGTACTTGCCGGTGCCGACGAGCAAACGGGAACGGTAGGCTGTACCGGCGATAGTCAGTTGATGCATGGTTTTTTAGTCGCTAGTGATTAGTCGTTAGTGATTAGCTATCGGTCGCTGGTTGTCTTTGGCTATCGACTGACAACTAGCGACTAATGGCTGCTTTCAGCCCCCACCAACCGCAACGACAATTTCCAGACGGTCGCCGGTGGCCAGCGCCGTCGTGGCGTGCTGGCTCTTGGGGACGATTTCGCCGTTGCGTTCGATGGCGATGCGCTTGCCGGTATAGCCGAGCTGCTCGATCAGGCCGCTCACGGTCAGCGCATCGGAAAACTGGCGGGATTCGCCATTGATCTTGAGTTCTAACATCGGGCTATTTTAACAAGCCACGCGGCTTGCGCGGGGCGCTTGTGAAGAGTCGGTCGTAGAGCCAGTTCGGCAAGGCGCGCAGGATTTTGGCAACAATGCCCATCTGCCAGGGAATCACCGTATAGGTCGTCCCGCGCTCGATGGCGGCGGCGAAACACTCGGCGGCCTTGTCTGCCGGCAGCAAAAACGGCATCTGGTAGCCATTGACGGCAGTCATCGGCGTTTCGATATAGCCCGGCGCGATGGTCACGACCTTGATGCCGTAGGGGCGCATTTCCAGGCGCAGGCTCTCCAGATAACTGATCGCTGCCGCCTTCGACGCCGAGTAAGCCTCCGCCCCCGGCAGGCCACGAATACCAGCGACCGAGGCGATGCCGACCAGTCGCCTTTCCCCACTCGCCGCCTTCATGGCCGGAATGAACGGGGCAAAGGTTGCCGCCATGCCGAACACGTTGATGTCCATGATGCGGCGAAAAGCGGCCAGATCCTCCTCGAACTCGCTCAGCGTACCTGCCGAAACACCGGCATTGGCAATGACGATGTCCGGGGCACCAACACGGGTGATGAAATCGCTTGCCGCCGCATGCAGGGCCGGCGCATCGCTGACATCCAGCGCATAGCAGGCATGTTGCCCGCCCAGACGCTGGTTCAGCCCGTCGAGAAATTCGCCGCGCCGCGCCGCCAGCCCGAGGATGGCGCCTTGCCCGGCGTAGTAAACGGCAAGCGCCTCGCCGATACCCGACGAGGCGCCCGTAATGAAAACCTTCAGAGACAATTATTTCTTGCCGGATTTCTCGGCACGCGCCTTGGCAATCAGCTTGTCGGTAACCGCCAGCTTCTCGCTGAAGCCGATGTCGCCAATCAGGAACTTTCCTTCGACGGCCAGTGCAGGAACGCCCGTGATCTTGTAGGCCATGGCCATCTGGTCGCCGCGTTTGACCTTGCTCATGACGCCGAAGGAATTGAACGTCTCGGCAAATTTCTTGGCATCGACGCCCTTCTTGACCACCCAGTCGGTCAGCGCTTTTTCGTCGAACAGGTTGATGCGCTCGCCATGAATCGCCCGGAAGATATCGGCTTCAAGACGGGCCAGGTCGCCGGTGATTTCGAGGGTGTAATAGAGCTTGGCGATACCCGTCCAGGCAGCGCGACCAAAGGTGATCGGCACCTTCCTGACCACGACATCGGCCGGCAGCTTGGCCGCCCAGGCCGTCAGCAGCGGGTTGAAGTCACCGCAGTGCGGGCAGCCGTAGCTGAAAAACTCCAGCACTTCGATCTTGGCGGCATTCTCGGTCGGCTGCACCGGGGTGATGGGCGTGAAATCCTTGCCGGCCGTTTGGGCAAACGAGGGCAGGGCCAGGGTCAACGCGGCGACCAGGGCGAAAACGGAACTGACGAAACTACGACGTGAATACTTCATTCGTTACTCCTATTTGGCAAGTTGGGCTTCAACGCCTGATTTGGCAAGCTCGGCACGTACTTTGTTCAATTCATCGATCTTCGTGTAGGGGCCGACACGAACCCGATAGAAGGTCTTGTCCTGGATCATGACCTGCTGGACAACGGCCTCGATACCCATAAACGCGAGCTTGGCCTTCTGGTTGTCAGCATCCTGCGCCGTGCTGAAGGAACCGGCCTGCAAAAAGAGCGGCGTCTTCGATTCCTTCGACTCGTCCTTCTTGTCCTCTTTCTTCACCTCGGCCAGCTTGGCGTCGGCTTTGGGCGCCTTGTCCGGCACGGCATCGGCCTTGCCCGGCAGGATGTCGTAGAACTGGAAGCGCTTCTCGGGAATCGGGTCACCCGGCTTGCCGGGCAGGGCCAGCGGCTGGGTCGGCTGGGCGGTCTTGCCGTTGGTCGCTGCATCGGCACGCGCCGGCGGCTGCGCCTTCTCGACAAAAGGCAGGGGCGACTTGTTGAGATACCAGACGACACCGGCGGCCAGACCGACCCCGATGACCAGGCCGATGAACATGCCGATCAGCGTGCCGCCGGCCGCCTTCTTTTTCGCCGGCTGGCTCTTGCGGGGTTTCATATCGCGACTCATCAAATTTCCTTACATGGATTCCGGGCAACTGACGCCCAGAATCGCCAGACCGTTGCGTATCGTCTGACGCACGGCAATGGCCAGGGCGACACGGGCATCGCGCAGCGCCGCGTCGTCGACCAGCATGCGTTCGGCGTTGTACCAGCCGTGGAACTCACCGGCCAGATCCTTGAGGTAGAAGGCGATCAGGTGCGGCGCCAGTTCGCGGGCGGCACTCTCGATGAGATCGCGGAACTCGGTCAGCTTGCTGGCAATGGTCAGTTCGCGCGGATTGCTCAGCAGCGACAGGTCGGCATCTTCCAGCGCCTTCGAGTCGCCGGCCCACTGATTGACCACCGAGCAGATGCGGGCATGGGCGTACTGAATGTAATAGACCGGGTTTTCGTTGGTCTGGCTCTTGGCCAGATCGAGGTCGAAATCAAGGTGCTGATCGGACTTGCGCAGGGCGTAGAAGAAGCGGCAGGCATCGTTGCCGACCTCGCCGCGCAATTCGCGCAGGGTGACAAACTCGCCCGAGCGCGTCGACATCGAGGCCTTCTGGCCATTGCGATAAAGCACGGCAAACTGGACGAGCGCCACCTGCAGCTTTTGCGCATCCAGCCCAAGTGCCGTGATGGCCCCGTTCACACGGGAAATGTAGCCGTGGTGATCGGCACCCCAGATGTTGATGACCTTGTCGAAACCACGCTCGAACTTGTTGAGGTGGTAGGCGATATCGGAGGCGAAATAGGTGTAGAGGCCGTTCTCGCGCTGGACGACGCGATCCTTCTCGTCGCCGAAGGTGGTCGACTTGAACCAGCGGGCGCCGTTCTGCACATACAGGTGGCCGTTCTTTTCGAGGAGATCGACGCAACGGGCGACCAGGCCGGTATCGAACAGCGCCTGCTCGGAGAACCAGACGTCGAAATGAACGCCGAATTCCTCGAGATCATTGCGACCGTCGGCCAGTTGTTCGGACAACGCGTGCTGATGAACGTAAGCCCAGTCCGGACCGAGCAGTTCCTTGGCGCGGGCGATCAGCGCATCAAGCTGCTGCTCGCGCTGCTGTTTCGCTTCGTCGTCAGTTCGCGTCGCATCGGGAAAACCCGGCGTACCAGCCAGCACCGCGTCGGCAGTCCGCACGTACTTGTCGCCATGAGCATGCTTCAACTGCTCCGCCATGTCGCGCACATAGTCGCCCTGATAGCCATTGGGCGGGAAGGGAACCGTGACGCCCTGTTGCTCGAGATAGCGCAGCCAGGTCGACACCGCCAGGATGTCCATCTGCCGACCGGCATCATTGACGTAATACTCACGCGTCACGTCCCAGCCGGCAAAAGTCAGCAAGCTGGACAGGGAAGCGCCGTAAGCCGCGCCACGACCATGACCGACGTGTAGCGGGCCGGTCGGGTTGGCCGAGACGAACTCGACCTGGACTTTCTGCCAGCCACCGGCCGAGGAGCGTCCGAAGTTTTCGCCTTCGACCAGCACGGCCTTGACGATGCCGGTCTTGGCCCCGGCATCGAGCCTGAAATTGATGAACCCGGCCCCCGCCACTTCGGCCTTGGTGACCAGCATCGAGGCCGGCAATTCGTTCACCAGCTGCTGGGCGATTTCACGCGGATTCTTTTTCAGCGCCTTGGCCAGTTGCATGGCCAGGTTGGTCGCGAAGTCGCCATGCGTCGGATCACGCGGACGCTCAAGCTGGATGGGGGTATCGGTAGCTGTCGGCGCCACGCTGGCGAGAGACTGCTGGAGGAGGGCGATAAGCTGGGATTTGACGTCTAGGGGCATTGATTCGCGGCACAAAAATGCAAAACGTCGATTATACGCTGCCGATCCCTACTTATTGACCGCCACAAGTGGCGCAAGGATCGCCGACCATGCCGCAAGTTTCTCGGCATAGCTACTCGCGGCATGCGCCGGGCTGGTCGATGGCAGGCGGATCAACAGCCTGTCGGCATCAGGTAACAGGGGCAGGACGTAGCGGCGAAATGCGGCTTCGGCAGCTGCCCCATTGAAATAAACATGACGGATTTGCCTATGCTCAGCAAAAAAAGCGGAGAAGTCATTGACGCGCACCGAAGTCTTGACGATATCGGCATCGAGACTTCCTGCCCGTTCACCAGCGGCGATCACGTCCCACAGGGCAATACCTGCCAGCCGCAGTCTTTCCAGGCGTTGCGCGTAGGGCACAGCCGGCCCGGCATCAAACAGTTCGCCCATGATGCGCCAGAAGGCATTTTGCTGGTTGGCGTAATATTCCTGCGCATCGAGCGAGGCTTTGCCCGGCAGGCTGCCAAGGACAAGCACCCGCGCCGACGGATCGGCTACCGGCGGAAAGCCGTGACTCAGCGCCACTGACAAATGGCGGTCAGCCGCCCATGACGCGATTCTTGCCGGCACGCTTGGCCAGATACATGGCCTGGTCGGCGCGGCGAATGGCGTCGGTACCCGACTCTTCCGGCGCCACCTGGGCAACGCCGGCACTGAAGGTAATCAGTATCTTCTCGCTGCCGGCCATGTAGATGGCCTTGGTCAGTTCGCGCTGCAGGCGGGCCATCGCCTCGATGCCATCCTCCAGCAGGGTATCAGGCATCAGGACGACGAATTCCTCACCACCGTAGCGGGCCAGCGTATCGCTCGGCCGCATGCAGCGACGCGTTACGTCGGCCAGATGCACCAAGGCGCGATCGCCGGCATCATGACCGAAACTGTCGTTAAGTTTCTTGAAATTGTCGATATCGAGCAGGCTTATAGAGAGCGGCGTTTCCTTCCGCCGCATGCTCGAAATCTCCCGCTCCATGGCTTCTTCCAGCCCCTTGCGATTGAGGGCATCGGTCAGCGGGTCGTGACGCGCCAGGGCGCTCGCGCTGTCGAGCTCCTGATGCAAATGCGTCAGCTCGGCCTCGGTCACCACCACCTTGTCCTGCAGGGTCTTGAGTTTCTCGCGCGACTGGGCGGTTTCCTGGGCCATTGCCTGGGTCGCTGAAATGACATCGCCGAGCAGCGGCTTGAGGTCCTCGATGGTGTTTGCCTGCGCAATTTCCCGGGCACTGGTTTCAATGCGCCCCTCGAAATCGACGCTGGACTGGTTCATCGCCCCCAAGCTCTCGATGAACTCGGCGAGCATCTGACGCATTTCCTGCTGCGCCTCCACGGCGCGAGACTTGGCGCGCCCCTGCTTTTCCATGACATCGCGCAGCCGGCGTTCCATCTCATCGAGGTGACGCAGGGTCAGCGGCGGCGCCACGCTGGCCAGCAGACCGTCGATCTGGCCCTTGAGCCAACTGTCGTCGGTGCTCAGCTCGCCGATATTTTCAATAATCAGATGCAGCAGCTTGAGCAGGGAGTTCTTGATCTCGGCCTGCTCTTCGGCCGCAAAGACCGCCTGACGGGTGAGGCTGGCCAAGGCCGCTTGCACCGGCGCCACATCGGTCAGCGGCGCGCTCAGCATCTGGCGCACTTCACCGGCAACCTCGACGATTCTCGAATCTTCCTCACCGAGCGCCGGCAACACGCATTCGATGAAATACGCGAACTTGCTGGAGAAATCCCCGGGCAGTGCATTTACGCCATTCGCCGCGACCGTCGCCCGGATACCGGTTTCACCGGCCAGCACAAAGGCGCCCAGCGCCTCCTTGAAACCTTGCCAGCTATGCCTGGAAATTGCCGCCGAAAGTTTGCCCAGCGCGTCCTCCTGGGCCTCGTTCCTGGCCGCCAGGACATCCAGCAACTCGCGCAGCTGCCACTCCGGAAACGGTGGCAGGTTGGGCAGATTGGCGATTTCGTTATAACAAGCCTGATAATTGGCCGGCGTCGGGGCCAAGTGATGGGTCGCGAGATACTTGAGCGCCTCGCGAGCAATATCGGATGGGTGTTTCGGTTCGTTCATCGATGCTCAGTATAACTTTGGGTGAAAGAACAAAGCACTAACAGGCGTAGGGAATTAGTTTATCCCATAGCCGCGAGCTTCTGGCAAGACCGTTTATGCCATTCGGCGTACTTTGGCACTCGCAAATCACGGGGGCGCTATCACCGTTGGCGTGTTAACATGCTCGTTTAGCGATTTTGCCCGGCCCGGCCGGCGTTTACCGTACCCATGCGTCTACTTCGTTTGCTCAAGATCGCCTCAGTCGCCAGCCGTTTCGGCCTCGACGAAATGGTGCTCGAACACGAGCCGAGCGGCCGTCTGGTGCGCCTCGCCAATGCCCTGCAATTCTGGCGCGACTTGTCAACGCCGCGCGCCGTCCGTCTGCGCCTCGCGCTCGAATCGCTCGGGCCGATTTTCGTCAAGTTCGGCCAGGTGTTGTCCACCCGCCGCGACCTGATGCCAACGGACATCGCCGACGAACTGGCGAAACTGCAGGATCGCGTCCCGCCATTCCCCTCCGATCTCGCCCTGGCTGAAATCGAAAAGGCTTACGGCCGGCCAGCCAGCCTGGTCTTTGCCGAATTCGACCCGACCCCGATAGCCTCAGCTTCGATCGCCCAGGTCCATTTCGCCAAGTTGCACGCCGAAGATGGTGGCCACGAAGTGGCCGTCAAGGTGCTGCGCCCCAATATGCTCTCGGTCATCGAGCACGATCTGGCACTCATGGACAACCTGGCCATGCTGCTCGAAAAGCTGTGGGTCGACGGCAAACGCCTCAAGCCGCGCGAAGTGGTGGCCGAATTCGCCAAATACCTGCGCGACGAGCTCGACCTCATGCGTGAAGCGGCCAACGCTTCTCAATTGCGGCGCAACTTCGTCGACTCGACATTACTCATCGTTCCCGAAATTTACTGGGATTTCTGCACCTCGACCGTGATGGTCATGGAGCGCATGAAGGGCACGCCGATTTCGCAGATCGACAAGCTGCGCGACGACGGCATCAATCTCTCCAAACTGTCAGCAGCCGGCGTCGAAATCTTCTTCACCCAGGTTTTCCGCGACGGCTTCTTCCACGCCGACATGCACCCCGGCAACATCTTCGTCGCTGCCGACGGCCGCTACATCGCGCTTGATTTCGGCATCGTCGGCACGCTCACCGATTCCGACAAGAACTACCTGGCGCAGAATTTCCTCGCCTTCTTCCGCCGCGACTACAAGCGGGTTGCCGAAGCCCATATCGAATCCGGCTGGGCGCCGAAAGACACCCGCGTCGATGAATTCGAGGCGGCGATTCGCGCCGTCTGCGAACCTATCTTCGACCGCCCGCTGAAGGATATTTCCTTCGGCAAGGTGCTGCTCCGCCTGTTCCAGACCTCGCGCCGCTTCAATGTCGAAATCCAGCCGCAACTGGTCATGTTGCAAAAGACCCTGCTCAACATCGAAGGCCTCGGTCGCCAGCTCGACCCCGAACTCGACCTGTGGACCACGGCAAAGCCTTTCCTCGAACGCTGGATGAGCGAACAGATTGGCTGGCGCGGCCTGCTCCGCACGTTCAAGCAGGAAGCGCCCTATCTTGCCCGTAGCCTGCCGCAACTGCCGCGCCTGGTCCATCAGGCCCTGGCCCAGCCGACCAAGACCGATCTGCAGCCGCAGCTCGAGCGCCTGATCGCCGCCCAGACCCAGCAAAACCGCTGGCTGGCCATCATCGCCCTGCTCCTTGCCCTGCTCGTCGGCGCGCTGCTTGCCTGACCCCGATGGCCATCGTCAATCTCACCACCTTCACTGAAGAAAACGTCGCCGACTGGTTTGCCACGCGCGATATCACCAAGGCCCGGCCCTATGTCGACCTGGTGCGCGACCTCTCCATCGACGGCAGCCAGATGCGCGCCCTGGTTCCCGGCACCTCGCCGGAACCCTATGTCGTACAGGCCTACCTGAGCCAGGCCCAAAGCGGCGAGATGGCGGTCATCAGCCGCTGCACCTGCTCGGCCGGCAAGCATTGCAAGCACGTCGCGGCGATGCTGCTCAAGGCCATTGAGGAACGCAACCCGAAGGAACACGTCAGCGGCAGCGCCCTCTCCTGGCTCGACGACCTGCGCCGCGTCTCGGTCGCCGTCGCCAAGAAAAAGGCGCGTCCAGCCAGCGCCCGCCAGCAGCTCTTCTACATCCTGAAATGGACGGCCGACAAGCGTCAGTTCGGCATCGAGATCCGCAAGGGCAAATACCCGGAAAGCGCCGAGGAGTGGTGGAAGGTCGACCGCGCCCTGCTCACGCCGCCGCAGTTCGTCAATGAGGAAGACCTCGGCATCCTGCGCCTGATCTGGGCCGACCGCGGCCATGAAACCGGGCTGCGCGCCTTCGGTCTGGGCCCCAAGAATGGTGCCGAAATCCTCCAGCGCATGGCGGCCAGCCACCGGCTTTACCCGGAAGACGACCTCGGCCTGCCGCTCAACGCCGGTCCGTGCCGACCGGCCAGCATCGGTTGGCAGGTGGATGGCATGGGCTTCCAGCGCCCGCATCTCAAGCCCGAGCCATCGGCCGAGATGGTCGTCGCCGTCGATCCGCCTTGGTACATCGATCTGGCCGAAGGCGAAGCCGGCCCGCTCGACGTCACCGGCAACCCCGATGTCATCAACCGCCTCTTCTCGCTGCCGCCGCTCTCGGCCATGGAAGCGGCGCTAGTCGCCGAAGCCCTGTCCGAACTGGCGCCCGACCTGCCTCTGCCCGGCTCCGATGCAGGCGCCCGCCTGCGCCTGGTCGACACCGCGCTGCAACCCATCCTCCAGCTCGAAACCTTGCATACGCACGGCCATCGCGCCTGGCGCAGCTATCCGCAGAATTTTGGCGGCGGCCCCTTCGATGTCGCCAAGGTGCTATTCCGCTATGGCGATGCCGATGTCCGGCCGGAAGAAAAGAGCGAGTTCATCACCCTGCCCGAAGGCGAAACCATCCGCCTGAAGCGCCGCCCGGATGACGAAGCCAGGTGCCTGAGCGCCCTCGATGGCTGCGGCCTGCAGAAAATTCCCGGCCACACCCTGCACACCTTCGGCAGCCCGCCGGAAGGCATTTACGGGCTGGCCGACGAAGCAGCCTGGATCAACTTCATGCAGGACGGCACCTTGCGCCTCAAGGAAGCCGGCTGGCAGATCGAATTCCCCGAGGATTTCCGTCACCACGTCATCGAAGTCGATGGCTGGGAGGCCGAGCTCTACGAGGCCGACAACGGCTGGTTCAACCTCGACATGGGCGTCATGGTCGAAGGCGAACGCCTGCCGCTCGCCCCGCTACTCGCCAATCTTTTCCGCAGCGACCCGCGCTGGCTCGAAGCAGCCGAACTCGAACGCGTTCCCGACGACGAGGGCATCGACCTCTACACCGCCCGCGGCAAGCGCCTGCGCGTCCCGGCTGGCCGCCTCAAGCCGCTGGCCGCGACACTGATCGACCTCTTCGACGGCTTTACCGGCGGCAATACCTTGCGCCTATCGCGCTTCGATGCACCACGCCTGGCCGAGCTCTCCGACCTCAGCCGCTGGCAGTTCCGCGGCCAGAGCGACATCATGGCGCTCGCCGAGCGCCTGCTGAAAGCCCAGGGCATCGGCGACGTTGCGCCACCGGCCGGCTTCAAGCTCGAACTCCGCCCCTATCAGCGCGAAGGCCTGGCCTGGCTGCAGTTCCTGCGCGAACACAACCTGTCCGGCATCCTGGCCGACGACATGGGTCTCGGCAAAACCGCCCAGACGCTGGCCCACCTGCTCCTCGAAAAGGAAGCCGGGCGCCTCGACAAGCCGGCCCTGATCATCCTGCCGACCTCGCTGATCTTCAACTGGAAGAACGAAGCCGCCCGCTTCGCCCCCGATCTCAAGGTACTCTCGCTGCACGGCCCGGAACGCAAGGTCCGCTTTCCGGAAATCATGCAGCACGACGTCGTGCTGACCACCTATCCGCTGCTCTGGCGCGATGCCGACGAGTTGATGCAGCACAGCTACCACCTGCTCATCCTCGACGAGGCGCAGACCGTCAAGAACGCCCAGAGCCAGAGCGCCGAGGCCGTGCGCAAGGTCGATGCCCGGCATCGCCTGTGCCTGACCGGTACGCCGCTGGAAAACCACCTCGGCGAATTGTGGAGCCAGTTCGACTTCCTGCTCCCCGGCTTTCTCGGCACCAGCAAGCAGTTCACCCGCCATTGGCGGACGCCGATCGAGAAGCAGGGCGACCTCCGCCGGCGTACCCTGCTCGCCCGCCGCATCCGTCCCTTCATCCTGCGCCGCAAGAAGGAAGACGTCGCGCAGGAATTGCCGCCAAAAACCATCATCATCCGCAGCGTCGAACTCGAAGGCGCCCAGCGCGACCTTTACGAGACGGTGCGCGCCGCGATGGATGCCAAGGTGCGCGATGAAATCGCCAGCCGCGGCTTTGCGCGCAGCCAGATCGTCATTCTCGATGCCCTGCTCAAGCTCCGCCAGGTCTGCTGCGACCCGCGCCTGGTCAAGGCCACGGCAGCCCGCAAGGTGGCCGAGCGGGCCAAGCTCGACCTGCTCATGGCGATGCTGCCCGAACTCGTCGACGAAGGTCGCAAGGTTCTGGTTTTCTCGCAATTCACCAGCATGCTGGCGCTTATCGAACATGAACTCGACAAGGCCGGCATCGCCTACGTCACTCTGACCGGCGACACGGTCGACCGCGAAGTGCCAATCCGCCGCTTCCAGGACGGCGAAGTGCCGATTTTCCTGATCAGCCTGAAGGCTGGTGGTGTCGGTCTCAACCTGACCGCCGCCGACACCGTCATCCATTACGATCCGTGGTGGAATCCGGCCGTCGAAAACCAGGCCACCGACCGCGCCCACCGCCTCGGCCAGGACAAGCCGGTCTTCGTCTACAAGCTGATCGTCAGCGGCAGCATCGAGGAAAAGATCCTCGCCCTCCAGGACAAGAAGGCCGAACTGGCCGCCGGCATCCTGTCCGAGGATCACGGCGTCGAGCTCAAGTTCGGCAGCGACGACCTGGCTGCACTGTTCGAGCCACTGCCGGGTTAGGGCGTTGCCGGCACGCCGGCCAAGCAGCCGCTAAAAACCCGGCGGCAGCTTGGCGGCCATCATCTGCCGGCGGTCGATCTTCTGCCCGTCGACGATGAAGGTGCCATCACCAACAGCATGCACCATGCGCTGCTCCACGCGTGCGGCATCGATATAGGCGGCGACCGCCTCCAGCACGACGATGTTGTGCCTTTCAACGATGTCGGTCACCTTGCATTCGATGTTGGCGAGGCATTCCTTGATCAGGGGCGGTCTGACGAGTTTGGCCGGCACGGGCGTGAGCTTGAACTTGGCGAACTTGTCGGTATCCGCCCCGGAGCAGGTCCCTATGCCAACCACCGTATCCAGCAGGTCGACGGTGGGAATGGCGATGACGCACTCACGATGCTTTCGCAATGCAGCGAAGGAGTAATTCCATTCCCCCGTGGTGATGGCGAACACCGGCGTGAAATCCACCACCATGGTCCATGAGATGGTCATGATGTTGGGTTTTCCGTCGTCATGGGTAGTCACCAGGACCACCGGCCCCGGTTCGATCAGGGTAAAAGCCTTGCTCAGTTGCAACGGGCGCATCGTCGCACCTCCGCCAGTCGTGCCAGCCATACCGAGGATGTTACGCGCGAAACGCCGGCAGCTGCGGTCGACCGGAAATTTGCCGCATTTTCGCCGTCG
>ERZ1034361.927-NODE-927-length-17198-cov-6.221716_pt1 | contig 17198 bp, 38 predicted proteins | sample MGYA00520617_ERZ1034361 | MGnify/ENA primary metagenome ERZ1034361 (study PRJEB33736, sample SAMEA104284507) | Azolla filiculoides | biome: Urban; feature: Water surface; material: Ditch water | place: Netherlands | collected 2015-10-28 | depth 0-0.1 m ... | reverse complement strand
AGCAGGGTTATACCGAACACTAGGTTGACGCTGACTGGGTTTGGCGCTATAATTAAGGCTAAGTTAAACAAAAGGAGCGAACTTATGTTGCATACATTTACTGTTAACGCTGTTAACACACCTGCAAAAGCAAAGCTAATTTTTAACAAAAAATTAGGTACTGTAAAAGTAGTAGTTGCATTTAATGTGCATAAAAAGTATAACAAAAACGGGGAATTAGTTAATGCTTTTCCTGTACAAAGCAAATGCGCTTATGTAAGCGGAGACGTAGATGCTACAGAAGTGTTACAAGTTTTGGATAATGCAAGCAAAACGCTTAACACAAACAACATACAAATAGTTGACTAAGTTGTAGGGCTATTGCACAAAGTTGTTGCATTTTGGACAGCTTTGTGTTATAATATGTTTTTAACAAGGAGCAAACAATGCAAAACTTTTTTAGCGCAGAAGCAGACGGCTTTAACTTTAACGTTAGCATGGAGCAAGTGTTTACAACTAGCGGAAGCGGCTATTGGAGCGAAGCTGTTAAAGACGTGCTAGTAACAGACATTGGTATGTACATTACTACAGTTAACGAAGCAGACGAGGGCGAAGAAGCTAGCTACTTTGACGGCGACATGTACGTGCTTTACGACGAAGCTACATGGAACAACGAAGAAGACGGTTTAATTTATACAGACAGTGCGTTTATAGAGCAAGTAAAAGCAAAATTGTTTGAAGCATTGCTACAGCTTAACATAGACAAAGCTACAGCGAAAGAAGTAGCGTACAGCATAAGCTACAGCGAACAGGGTATGCAAGACGACGGGCGTGTTAGCTTAGACGCTTACGACTTTGCAGACTTTATGCGTACATTTTACGCAAACAATACTGTACTAGCTTAAAGGGTTAATACATAGCACACTTGCATTTTGGTTGCGAGTGTGCTATAATTAGTTTTTTAAGTAGGAGCGATAGATGACAGTATACATTTTGCAAGCACAGGGTTGGGGCGACTTGGAAGATGCGTTTTACAATGTAGGCGTTTACAGTACTAGAGAACGTGCTGAGAGTGCGGAGCGTAATTTAATTAGCGAAGCACACGAGGACGGAATGGCTGAGGCTGTAACTAACATAGAGATGCTAGAGATGGATATGTAATAACACTACAGCGCATAGGGTTATTGGTTGACATTTTGGACAAGGTGTGCTATAATACTTGTATTGTGTTAATAAGGAGCGTTTATGTTGTTAGATAAAGTGGAAGTTGTAAGCGTAGAGGATGCAGGTTATTATAGCGGCGAGTACACTAGCGGTAGCACAGTTAAAGTGACACTGAAGCGCGGCGAGGATATTGCTATGTGCGACGGCATTTTAATTTGGGAAGAGGAGCTTGCTGAGGAAGCATTTGACGAGTGGGTTGCACTTGCTATGGACGGCGAGGAAGGCTATACTGCTATGATAGTTGAGCAAAATAGTACAGTATTGTATGGTGGTTGACAGTTTGGCATTTTGGTGCTATAATATACACATACACTAGCAAACAAGGAGCGATATATGTTAACTAAGCAAGAAAAAATTGAGCGTTTAGAAATGGCAATTGCTTTGCTAAACGATGCGGATGCTATGCTACAGGCGGCACTAGGTGCTAGCGACGAGTGCTACGAATTGCACAATGCAATAGAAAATGTTGCAGACGAACTGCAAGAACAAATTACAGGGTTGGAACTAGCAAATGCTTAATGCAACATTACAATGGGCAGGCACAGCCTGTCTAATCTCCATGTACATCTTAATGTCATTCTTTCCACACTTGCACCCTTGGAACATTTTGATGGGCATGATGGGAGGCTTGTTTTATTTTGCATGGTGCTTGCGTGTGGCAAATAAGCCACAGATGATTGTTAACGGTGCAGGAATACTTGTGTGCGCCGTAGGGTTATTTAAAGCGTGGGGTTGACAGATTGGCACTTTGGTGCTATAATATACACATACTGAAACAAACAGGAGCGATAAATGATCAAACTTAGTCAAGTACGTGAAGGCAGTATTGTAAAAGTTCGCGGTGGGTTTGGCAGTGAGCCGGCCAAACGAGCTCGAGTTGAAGGCGTTGACAGCAACATCAAAAACGGCCGTCCAGGCATTGACTATACAGAGCTTGGCGCCACTGGCTGCGAACGCTGGGCATACCTTGATCAAGTTGTGGAAGTTGAGACCTTTTAATGGTTGACAGCTAGCCCAAAAGGTGCTATAATATACACATACTGAAACAAAAGGAGTTCGAAATGAGTGAAAGAAACGCAATGTTCCTAGTCGTCGTAGGCCTAGTGTTTGCAATGGCAGGGGTAGGCGGAGTTGAGCAATCGATCTCCAATTTGGAACTGGTACAGTCGTTCCTAGTTGCGTTAGTAGGGTTGGCTGTAATGGGTTGTGGCGCTTTGGCAATCAAAGTAGCACAAAACGGTTGACACCAAAACCAAAAGGTGTTATACTTGTAACATGCTTAGGGGATAGGCTCCGAAGCACTTTTAATTAATTAGGCAAAAGGAATAGGCACATGGCAACAGATAAACAATTCACTGTAGTAGGTATTTCAACTTATGCGGACGGCACTAAGGTACGCTTCGCCAATGACGTAATGCGAGTTAAAGTACTTGCAAAGAACGGTCATACCGACATCGAGCTCATTGAGCTTCCAGAAGCAATGCTCAAGGTAGACGCAGCCAAGTTCTTGGCAACACTTCCTGAGTTCCAGAGTGCAGAGGCACAGGCAACTATCGCTGAGTACCTTGACAAGCACGATAAGCAACCTAAGGTTAAGGTTGAAGTCAAGAAGGCTGTTAAGAAGGCAGTTGCAACTAAGCCAGCTAAGAAGGCCACAGGCCCCGCTACTACGCAGGCCGAAGCAAAGGCTGTTAAACAGGCTTTGGCTGAACTAGACAACGCACCATTCTAAGTTAGGTGTTCATAGGGGTTGACAACAGCCCCTATCTGCGCTATAATTTAGACATACACACAGAGGAGCACAACATGATTAGATTCGTTGCTGGAGTAGTAGTAGGTATCATGATTACATCCGTTGGGTTCGCAGGCATCGCTCGTATGCTCGACAACGGAGTCTCAAAAGTTCAAGAAGTTAGCAAGGAAGCGGCTAAGTAACACACAAAGCGTCTGTGGTGAAATAGGTAGACACAAGGGACTTAAAATCCCTCGGCGAAAGCCATACCAGTTCGATTCTGGTCAGACGCACCAATTCCCCAATCATCTGCCCGTAGCTCAACTGGATAGAGCAACAGCCTTCTAAGCTGTAGGTCGGGGGTTCGAGTCCCTCCGGGCAGGCCAGTTAGCTGCTGTTGCAGTGTGAGGGTCAAAGGTTCCGTGGCAACACCGAGGTTGATCCGCAGCAGCAGCACGGGGGCCTATAGCTCAGCGGTAAGAGCAGCGGACTCATAATCCGTTGGTCCATGGTTCAAATCCATGTGGGCCCACCATACAACCAAATCCATAATCGTGTGCAGACACTGTGAATCCGCTGAAATGTCACGATTCGCGACACAGTGATAACCCTTCGCGCACTCTCGCCGTCCACCCCCAGACTAGCTGTTCGAACCTATGGGCGTATTATAAGTCCAAAAAAACACAGAGTCAACCAAAATATTTTGTTGACACTAGTGAATTCTGAACATATAATCAAGTCATTGTTAAACAAAGGAGAGCGATATGTCACTTAGTAAGGAACAAACTGCTGCTGCGTATACAGCCTATGCGGAACTAGAAGCTGCTGCGGAAACGTTATATAATGCAGCGCAGAACATGGGCTTAGTACTGCCGCAGAAAGCTGCTATGCTAAACACACTCTGTGAAGATGTTAACTTTGCAATCGTAGAAATCGATGCTGAACTAGACGAGGTGATTTAAATGACACGCTATTACGACACACTGCTAGAAGAACAACGCGGCCCTTTTACTGTCATCGTGGACAAAACCTGGGAAGACTTGAACCCACGTGACTTGTTCGATGACTGCGATATAGAAGAGATCTGCACAAAGATTGACAACTATACATATGATTGGTTCATGCTGCGTACACGAGTTATCTTTAATGAGGTAGAGCTAGCGTATACGTATCTCGGGGGATGCTTGTACGAACGTGCTGCTGATGTACTTACAGACGGTACCGCAGAGGATCAGATCTATCAATGCTTGCTGGAAGCTAAGACTCCCCTGAAAGAGCTCAAAGAGAAATTTGCTGCTGTTGACGTAGATGCTCTTGACGCACTCACAGTTTGAGCATATAATTGAGTCATGTTTAACACAACTGGAGCGCAAAATGGCAACACGTAGCACTATCGCAATTCAACTCGAAGACGGCACAGTCAAGCAGGTATACTGCCACTGGGACGGCTACTTGGATCACAATGGCAAGCTCTTGCTGGAAAACTACACAGACCCAGCTAAAATTGAAGCACTTATCAACCACGGGCAGATCAGTTCGCTGCGTAAAGAGATAGGTGAGAAGCATGACTTTGATGAACGCTTTGATCAAACTGATCATCGCTACAACTGGACCAACTTCTACGGACGTGATCGTGGGGAAACTGATGTAGGCTATAACACGTTCAAGAGCTTAGAAGACTACACAAACAACGGACAGAGCGAAGAATACGACTATATCTTCCGCAAGGGTGCATGGTACGTTAAGTTCTACTCCACTTCCACAAAGCTGCTTGCAGACGCTATCGCCGACGAAATGTTGGAACGTGAGCTAGCAGAAGACGAATAATGGTTGACACGCCCGCAGAGTTCGTATACAATGTGGGCTTAGTTAATAAAAAAGGAGCTATGATGACAGCAATTGTAGAAGTACTAGAGGGCGTATATAAGATTCGTGGGCAGGACACAAGTCTAGCAGGCTTGCGCTTTGAACTCATCGAACCATTTCGCAAGGCTTTAGACGGGACTGGTTACGTAACCCTTGACGGGGCAACTGTAGAGCCAGCAGGTGGACTGCCTATTCCTCCACGTAAGATTCGTGTTCGTTGTGAAGGCCCAGCTAGCTACAACGTTATCTCAGGCACTGTGCCTAAACAGTACGTTAAAGAACGTGAAGGTTGTATGAGTCTTGAACAAGATAAAGTCCCAGATGCCGCTGTAGCGAACGAAACGGACGAAGAGATTGTTGAACGCACTCGTGCTCGTTTTGCTATTCTTAGCGAAATGACTAAAGCTGTTAAGAACAGTACTGTTCGCGCAATGATTGTATCGGGTCCTCCGGGCGTGGGCAAGAGCTTTGGTGTTGAAGAAGTATTAATGCGTGATGACTTGTTTAACACATTAGGCGAGCGTAAGCCAAAATATGAAGTAGTCAAGGGCGCAATGTCCGCCGTGGGCTTGTACAGCAAGCTCTATGAGTACAGCGGCGAGAAGAACGTTATTGTGTTCGATGACTGTGACTCTGTGCTGTTGGATGACTTGTCACTGAACATTTTAAAAGCGGCACTTGATTCTAGCAAGAAGCGCACTATCAGCTGGAACACAGACTCACGCTTGCTACGCTCAGAAGGCATCCCAGACAAGTTTGAGTTCAAAGGCGGCGCAATCTTTATCACGAACATCAAGTTCGAGAATGTACGTTCTAAGAAACTGCAAGATCACTTAGCGGCTTTGGAATCACGCTGTCACTACATTGACTTGCAAATGGACACGGATCGTGAGAAAGTACTGCGTATCAAGCAAATCGTCGGTGATGGCATGCTTGATAGCTACGAGTTCGAAGACTGTGTTAAAGACGAAGTCGTACAGTTTATCGAAGATAACAAACACAAGCTTCGCGAGCTCAGCTTGCGTACAGTGCTAAAAGTCAGCGACTTGCGTAAGAGCTTCCCAGACAACTGGAAAGCAATGGCGGAAGTTACAGTAATGCGTCAACACTAAGGAGTTAACATGTCACAAGGATGTCAATACATCGGGCCCGAACAGGACCCACGAAAAGGCCCAATCACATATTGTGGTTGCAAAACTTTGGAAGGGAAGGCATACTGTGGGGACCATTACTATGTGGTCTACGCAAAGGGCACCTCTGTTAACGGTAAACGCAAAGAGCGTGCCGTTGAGAAAGAGATTGCAGAACTGAAACGTCAACAGGAAATTGAGGAATTTGAAAATGAACTTGCTTAAAATTGTAGGACTTATTGTGTTCATCTTGGTATTGCTGTTTGCAATGCCGCTACTGACTATCTGGTCACTGAACACACTGTTCCCAACACTCGCTATCCCGTACACACTCGAGACATGGTTCGCCGTGGTGCTTTTGGGTGCGGCTATGCGTACCAAAGTTACCAAGAGCTAAATTGGTAAAACTGCTGGTTGCTCTAACAGGCAACTGGCAGTATTATAGTAGAACGCTGTTAGAGAACAGCCATTTATTAATCACAAAGGAAATAACACAGATGAAATTCATTTCTAAAGAAACTAAGACATACAAAGTATTCAACGCATTGTACAATGGCGAGAAGTTGACTCAAGCTGAAGCAACTAAGCGATTCGGTGTTAAGAACCTTTCTGCTGAAGCTACACGCATTCGCCAGAACGGTTATGCTATCTACAGCAAAACACGCAAGGCATCTAACGGTGTTACCGTTACTGAGTACGAAATGGGCAAGCCAAGCCGTGAAATCGTTGCTCTTGGCTACAAAGCTAAGAAGATGGGCATCACTCTTTAATAGACGCTCAAAGTCCTAGGATTCGCTCCCCTAGGCATACAACTAACCGATTCGCTCCCGGGACAGTTGGGGAAAGGACTCGAAAGGGTCCTTTCTTTTTGGTTGACACATCTGAACAATGAACATACAATAGAGTCATAGTTAAACAACGGAGCGCACAATGGCAACAGCAGCAAGCATGGTATGGGGAGCAGCAGTAGCAGCACAACGCATCAATGGGGAATACCTCAAAGAGGATGTGTGGAATCACAACTCCCCAGCAGCGTTCATTTCGAAGACTGCCAACAAACGTATCGTTCGCAACGCGGTTGAAACGAACGACTTCTCCTTTGTAACAGCAGCAGACATTGCTGACGGGGAACAAGTTCGCAACCACTTCAAGGGATACTTGTTCTTGCAGATTGCGGGCCGCTGCAACGACTTTCAAGCAACTGCACTCAAGATAGCACAACTAGAAGAGTTCACAACTAAGCATGCCTTAGAGCTTTCTGTGTGTGCCTCGTTACCTAGTGTAGCCCAACGTGATAACATTCGCAAGGACATGGAATCCCGGATTCGCAACTCAACTAGCATCCCGGGGTCCGAGGGCGATAAGGTTACCGGTACTATAATAGTAGAGGCAACACGCTATAACGCAGACTTTAACAAGTTCATGATCCAGGCCCGTATGGGCGAGAACAGCTACGTGGACTTCTGGTATAAAGAGAACCTGCCAATTGGCGCTGTCAAGAACATTAAGGGAAAGATTAAACAACAACGTGGCAACAACGCAACACAATTAAATTATGTGAAAATTCTGTAAAAAGCTGTTGACACAGACACAGACTGGACATATAATTAAAACACTGAGAAACACAGTAACACACTTTAACTGAGAAAGAGGTAAACTAAATGGCAAAAGCATCAGACATCAACATTCGCACAGTTGGCCCAAAAGGTGCCAGCAAAGCAATCCGTAAAGCAATCAGCGTTCGTCGCCCACTGTTCTTGTGGGGCCCTCCAGGCATTGGTAAGTCAGATTTGGTTAAACAAATCGGCGACACAGCAAACCGTGAAGTTATCGACATTCGTTTGCCGCTGTGGGAACCTACAGACATCAAAGGTATTCCTTTCTACAATCCAGACAAGAAGACTATGGAATGGGCGGCTCCAGCAGAACTGCCACAAGATCCAGATAGCACAGCAATCATCTTCTTGGACGAACTTAACTCCGCTCCCCCAGCAGTTCAAGCCGCGGCATACCAATTGGTTTTGAACCGCCGTGTAGGCACATACATTCTGCCTAAGGGTGTTGACATCATTGCCGCTGGTAACCGTGATGGCGATCGTGGCGTGACATTCCGTATGCCTAAGCCACTGGCTAACCGCTTCCTGCACTTGGAGATGAAGCCAGACTTTGACGACTTCCAAGAGTGGGCTGTTATGAACAAAGTCCACCCAGAAGTCATCGGCTACTTGGGCGTGGCTAAACAAGATTTGTTTGACTTTGATCCTAAGTCCGCTTCACACGCATTTGCAACTCCACGCTCATGGAGCTTCGTAAGCGATTTGGTGTCCGACGATGCTATCGATCACGATACATTGACAGACTTGATTGCTGGCGCTATTGGTGATGGCTTGGCTGTTAAGTTTATGGCGGCTCGTAAGATTGCTGGCAAACTGCCTAAGGCAATTGACATTCTTGAAGGCAAGGTTAAAGACTTGCAGGTTAAAGAAGTGTCCGCGATGTATTCCTTGACAATCTCCTTGTGCTATGAGTTGAAAGACTTGGCAGAGAAGAAAGACAAGAACTGGGATGCTAAGGCAGACAACTTCTTCCGCTACATTATGGACAACTTTGCAACTGAACTGGTTGTGATGGGTGCAAAGGTTGCTCTTACCAACTACAACTTGCCGTTGGATGCTACAAAGCTGAAGAACTTCGATGAGTTCCACAAACGCTTTGGCAAGTATGTTTTGTCGGCTATGGAGAATTAACCTCACTCCGTGGCAAGGGCGGGCAGTTTCTCAGGGCTGGCCCGCCCACCTTTTTGGTTGACGTAGAGTAGAAGTGACAGTATAATATATACATACTGAAACAAAGGAGCGACACAATGTCTTACATGGATCCAACAATAGATAAACTAACAACTGCCCGAGTTGGCTTGCTGTTGAAGCAACCGTTCTTTGGCAACATGGCAACTCGTATGAAGCTCATTGACGCTTCCGAGTGGTGCCCAACTGCCGCAACTGACGGGCGTAATTTTTACTATAACAAAGACTTCGTTAATAAGCTAGACGCTAAAGAGCTAGAGTTTTTGTTCGGACATGAGATTGGACATTGTGTGTTCGATCACTTTGGGCGTGTTGGTAGCCGTGATAAGAAGCTGTCTAACATCGCACAAGACTTCGCTGTTAATCAAATCCTTGTTGACGAGCGTGTTGGCAAGAAGATTACTAAAGTCAACATCTGTCAAGATAACAAGTATCGCGGCATGGCATGGGAAGAGATCTACGACGAGCTCTACGAGAAAGCAGAGAAGATTCCTATGGATCAATTGCTCAAGTCATTGGGCGACTTGCTGGATGAACACTTGGAACCCGATGACGGTGCTGGTAACGGCGACGAAGATAAAGATGGCGATAAGGAAGGCAAGGGTCGTCCACGCTTGAGCAAAGAGCAGATGAAAGCTGTTAAGGACGAGATCAAAGAAGCAATGATCCAAGCGGCACAAGCGGCTGGCGCTGGTAAAGTGCCCGCAGGCATTATGCGTATGATCAAAGACTTGACAGAGCCTAAGATGGACTGGCGCGAAGTATTGCGTATGAACATCCAAAGCATTATCCGCAACGATTACAGCTTCCAGCGTCCTAATCGTAAGTCGCAACACAGCGGCGCGGTCCTGCCAGGCATGAAGAACGATGAGACAGTTGAAGTGGCTGTGGCTATCGATATGTCCGGCTCCATTGGCGATGCTGATGCAAAGATCTTCCTCAGCGAAGTGAAAGGCATCATGGATCAGTATGCAGACTACAAGATTGACTTGTGGACATTTGATACACAAGTCTACGGACACACACAAATCTCGCAAGACAACGATCACGAGCTCCTGGAGTATCAACCGCAAGGTGGCGGTGGTACGGACTTTGAAGTGAATTGGGAATTCATGAAAGAGAACGATATCAATCCTAAGAAGTTCATTATGTTTACAGACGGTTACCCATGCGGTGGCTGGGGTGACGAGGACTACTGTGACACGCTGTTTATTGTTAAGGGTAGCAACAACGAATCGCCCTTCGGTCAAACAGTATTGTACGACGAGAAAGCGTAACACCTAAAGCAGAGTATGTCAACCATACTCTGCCCAAAGGCCCCGCTGCTATACGTGTGCATGTGTGCGTATAGTGGTTGACAAGCGGTACAGGTTGAAGTATAATAAGAAGCATCAACACAGTGAAAGGAGCGGCAAATGAACATAGTAAAGAGCTTACTAACAGTGGCGGCAGTCTACGCTGTATTGTTAGGTGGTTATTGGATATTTGTTAACTAAGGAGCGTGAAATGAAAGCATTCATCGCAGGAACAATCTTCGGATTAGTTATCGCAACAGTGGGCTTCAGCGGTATCGCCCGTATCTTTGACAACGGCGTAGCCAAGGTACAGACTATCTCTAAGGAGGCTGCACAATGAGTTCATTCGCTGTAGTATACGAGGATCCCTCGTACGATGCATCAGACATCGAGCCAGACTTCTACTACGACTTAGACGAAGATGGCAACTGGGTAGAAGTTAAATGTGATGCTGACGGGAACCCGATTCCACCCGAGACTGCGAGCTACAGTCCTTTTGACACGGTGAACTCGTGAGCAAATTAGAATACTACGCACGGCCCTTAGTGGCCTTTGATCCGGGTAATAAAGAGCATCGCAGATTCTATCATGAGTTCATAAAGACTAACACCTGGGGACGTTGCCCTGTGCGATTCATTTGCCCAAACGAGAGCGGCATGGACCTAGTCCGTATGATGCAAAAGCAACTCGTCGAATGGTATGTGTCGCAAGAGTTTAAGGGACGTAAGATTGTAAAGGATAAGTCCCCACGTCGCGGTAAGAAGAGTCTAGGGTTAACGCAGGGCGGCTACGACCTCACTATGTAAAGGCCCCGCTGCTACGTGTGTGCGTGTAGGCAAATAGTGGTTGACAGATGATTCATTTGGACATACAATAGAGTCATAGTTAACAACAAGGAGCGACTATCATGGCATGGATGAATCAAGAGCGTAAAGCACAACTGGCACCAGCAATCAAAGCAGTCTGCACAAAGTACGGCATCAAGGTATCGTTAGCTGTACGCCATCACAGCACACTAGTCATTAACATCAAACAAGGCAAGCTGGACTTCATCGGCAACAGCAACAAAGTTTGCGCTGAGAAGTATCGCGAACGCCATAACCCATCACGTGACTACATTGACGTGAATCCTTATTGGTATCACGAGCACTTCGACGGTGACGCACTGAGCTTCATGAAAGAACTCTTCGCAGCAGCCAAGGGAGAACTGTGGTACGATAACAGCGATGCGATGACGGACTACTTCGACACAGCATACTACATCGACGTGAATGTGGGCAACTGGAACAAGCCCTACGCTCTTACAAATGTCTAAGGCCTACAAGTTCTTAATCGTGCGTCGATCCATTATCGAGGAAGGATGGTGGGTCGAAGCCGACTCAGAGGAAGAAGCTCTGGAAGCAGCCTACGATGGGGAAGTGGACAATCGTGATTGCGATCGCCGGGAATGGATCGATTACCACGATGATGAATGGACGGTTGATGATCGTGAGGACCTTTGTCCGTTGGTTAAGATGATTAAAGAGTATGACGCCCAAACTGGTTGACATTTTGGCATATCGGTGCTATACTGTTAACACAATGAACAAATAGGAGTTGAAATGGCAAAGGTTAATCGCACAAAATTCTACAAGTTCGTGGGCGATGTCTACGAACACTACGAGCAGGATCGCACTAGCAAAGAGCGTAGTCACACAGACTGCGGCTGGCGCCTTCGTAGCCGCAAGTATGGTGGAACAGCAACCTTCGCCAAGACTCCACTGACTGAATCCTTGGCGGATCGTCCTTGCCCAGTCAAGGAAGGTGTGCCTGGTATCTACATTCTCCGCGATAGCATCTTTCCACATGGTTTCTACATCGGCAAAGGGAAAGACATCTCGGATCGCATCTGGAAGCACGGTGTGAAGCTCGACGGCACGGATAAGTGGAACGCAGGAGTGGGCACCACAGAGTATTTCGCGAAGTACCGCAAGCTGCGCCTTGAGAAGGGCCTGACGAACTTCGACGATGTGGAGATTGCGTTCTGGTTCACGGACCGCTTCGATGAACTCGAGGATCAGCTCATGGGTGCCTATGAAGCCAAGTACGGAATGATTCCTTTCTGTAACGATACGGAAGAGTCCTTGTTCCAAGTGTGGGATATTTAATTTGGTTGACAATTTGGCTCAGTGAGCTTATACTTTAGATACTGCAACAACGCAGTGACAAATAGGAGCAGAAAATGAAACGCAACGCAACTTACACAGTTCAAGACAACTTCGAAGCAGCCAACATGACTAGCCTGCAAGGTTACATCACAACTGATTACGCAACGCTGGTTGCTACATTCGGCGAGAGCTTGGGCGGTGGCGATAAAACTACACAAGAGTGGATCCTGGTTGGTGAAGACGGCACAGTGGCTACCATTTACGACTGGAAACAATACGAGACTCCCATGCACAAATGCGAATGGCACATCGGCGGACGCGATTATAAAGCCGTTGAGCTTGTGCAGGATGCGTTGATGGGATACGCAAAACAATTGGAAAAAGTTTAACAATTTGGTTGACAAGGGCTTCGGCCCTTGTTATAATGGACACACTTTAACACAACTGGAGCACACAATGGCAACATTTCAAATCAACCTCGCAGTAAACGTCAACACAGACAATATCGACGATGCCGCAGAGATCGGAGAGAACCTTGCGAAGTTTCTCGGTATGCACTTCGAGACATCCACCCAAGGTGCGGTAACTGATGTTTACGAAGTAGTCGAAGAGGAGGAAATGTTTAATGTTTAATCCAGAATCAACTCTCGCAATGGTTGAGAACGGGATTGCCATCATCCGTGACCCGAACCGTAGCGTAGAAGAAAAGAAACGAGCCGCAGAGATCATGCGTGGTTTGATGGACAAAGTGGCAACTGAATTCAACAACTGTATTCTAGACAAGGAGCTCGCAAATGCCTAATTGGTGTAATAATAGCATCACTATCAGCCATCCTGATAAGGCAAAGATAGATGCCATCATGGCAACCGAAGGGACAGACAAAGGGGTGCTTGATACAATCATTCCTTGCCCTGCGGAACTGAACGATCCGGATCTCACAACTTGGAGTCGCGATCGTGAGGACGAGATCGAAGCCAAGAAGAAGGCAATGAAAGACAAATACGGTTACGAGAGCTGGTATGACTGGAACATTGCTCATTGGGGAACCAAGTGGGACTTGTGCGAGCCATCCCTTTCGCGTGTTGATGATAACACCGTAGTGATTGCCTGCGATACCGCCTGGAGCCCACCGATCGCAGCCTTCGAGACGATGGTTGAGAATGGCTATCAGGTTAAGGCTTATTACTTCGAAGGCGGCATGATGTTCGCCGGCGTCTGGGAGGATGGCGTGGATGAATGCTATCAAGAGTGGGGTGACTCCGAGGGTGCTCGTTATGTGTTGCCCAAAGAACTAGACGAGATGTTCTGCATCAGCGAAATGCAAGCAGAATACGAAGAAGAAGAGAAGCGTGAAGAAGAGCTTTATTGCTTTGTTGTAGAAGGTGCTGAAAAGCGTAAAGAACTCAAGATCGCAGATCCAATGGACGAATAAGGGATATAATAAGATTATGACACGAACATTTTCTTTTATATTCACCGTAGAATGCGGGGGTGAGGGCAACGCGGATCAAAACCGTGTTGAGGAACTCATGGACCTCGCAATGAAGGATCTTATCTATGACGACGAATTCATCGCCGCCCTAGACGAGAAAGAATCGGTTAAGATACAGCTGGTGCCGATTCCTAACAATTTGGTAAACCAAAACACACAAAATGGTTGACAAATTGAGCACACCAGCTGTATAATTGAAACTGTAATATCACACACACTTAGGAGAATCACATCATGGCAACTGAAAAGACTTTCACTGTAGCAGGCATTTCAACTCTCAACGGCAAGACCAAGATTCGTTTCGCGAACGACACGATGCGTATCAAGATCCTGTCAAAGAACGGACACGAGAACGTGGACCTTGTAGAACTTCCGTCAGCAATGACGAAACCAGAGATCGTAGCTCATCTTCGCTCGATTGACTTCGGGGCTAATGTCCCGGGCGCCAACGAAGCGTACAGCTTGATCCTGAAGCGCAACCCTGAGGCAGCAGCCGCAGAGTCTACTGTCGAGACGACAGCAGAAGCAGTACCTGCCTAATCCGATTCGCTCCCGGTAATAGGTAGGGCTTTTAAAGCCTCTGGGGTTCGCCCCAGGGGCTTCCTTTTGGACTTAACCCTCTAGTATAACACACTTTTGTCCAAAGTGTCAACAAATTTATTTTTTTATTTTGAGCTAAAGTTTTGCGATCTGCTGTTATAATGTAGTTACTGCAACAACGCAGTAACGCAAATAGGAGCTAAAAATGCACAGCAAAACTTTAAACACAGTAGACGCAGACAGCAACGCATACAAAGCAGCAGTTAACGCAGCGTATCGTAATGCAGAATTGCGTAGCACTTACACAGCAGCGCAACTAAGCGCAGCGCAACAAGTAATTGACGCAGTAAGCACAGCATACAACTTTGATCGCGTGTACACTAACTATCGTAAAAAGTTTATTGCAGTTAAATTTACTGCATTGCGTGTACGCGACAAAGCATTTGCAAAGCAAGTGCAACTAGCATTTGCAGATCGCAATTATAGCATAGTAAAAACAGCGCAGGGCACTGTTGTACGCATTACTAAAAAATAAAAAATAAATTGCAAGCACTGTAAAAGGTGCTTGCATTTTGGACAAACTTGCAATATAATGTAGTTACTGCAACAAGCAGTTAAACAACTAGGAGCGCAACATGCAAACAAAATACATTACTAAAGTTGACGAAGGCTACGAGCTAGAGATTGACGTTAACGAAAAATGCGGTGACTACACAGTTACGGGCATTTATATGTTTATTAACGCAGACGCAGACGAGGGCTGTGGCGACTTAGCAGTTAGCTACGACATTAGCACATTGCAAAACGATGAGACTGCACGAACAGCAGGCAGCTTGCTATTGCGTAACATGCACAGCGACGACGAAGTAACTAAAGCAATGAGCTATTTTTACTGGGATGGTGCATTTACACAACGCTTGCAACAAATACTAGCTGACTGCGGTTTTAGCGCAGACGCTTGTGCAGTAGGTACAAGCGAATGGGGTATGCAAGACGAGGGACGTGCAAGCTATGACGCATTTGACTTAGCAGACGAGATACGCAACACAATGCAAAATACTGTAGTAGCGTAAAGGGTTATAGCACACACTTGCATTTTGGACAAGTGTGTGCTATACTGTTGTTTTAGTTAACAAATAGGAGCGAACATGGACACACTAACTAAAGTACGCAAGCTACAAGAAGCGGTGCATAAGTTGGACTACGCAGACGCTTATGTGCAACAGGCATTAGGTGCTGGAGACTTGTGCTATGCACTACACAATAAAATAAACGATTTAGCAGATGAGTTGGAAAGTGTTATTGCACAGCTAACAGCACAAATTGGTTGACATTTTGGCTAGCTGTGCTATAATGTTTACATACTAACAAAGCAGGAGCGAATATGCAGAAAATTAAAGTAGCAGACGTACAAAGCAACAGGTACTACATTGGTGAAACGACTAGTGGTGCAACTAACGACATTTACTTAACAGACGGCGAGACAACTGTTAAGCTAGAGGACTGTTTAATTTGGGATAGCGAGAGCTTTGAGGACGAGGAGTTTTACGACATTGTAGCACAATGCAAAGCAAACGCAGACGAGATGCGTGACTTGGGCTGGAGTATTGTAGCAAACTAATAAGAGGGGCACTAGCATACGTTAGTGCCCACTAACTTGCCCCACAAGGCCCCGCTGCTAGTAACACGCACACAAGCACTTGACAAAACGAGCAGAACGACAGTATAATTAAATATCGTAACAAGGAGCGCACCATGGAATACATCGAAATCATTATAGCATTCGGACTGGGACTTTACATTGGATTCAAAGTTCAGGACGTTATCATGAAGGCAACCTTCGGACGTATGCTGGAAGAAGCTGGTGTCACGGACAAGGATCTTAACAAACTTATTGCCCACTGGAAACCCCAGATGGACCCCGAGGACAGCAGCGCAGACGACCTCGAAGAGATCCGTATCAAGATTGAACGACACAGCGATACTCTTTACGCATTCCGCAAGGATAACGATCAGTTCCTGGGCCAGGGAGCAACACGTGAAGAACTCATCGAACGCTTGGGCGAGAAGTTCACTAATGTGCGTTTGCTGGTTAACAAAGAAGATGGCGCTGAGTTTATCGGCGGACATGTTAAAGTATGAAGATCCTAGCCTGCCCCACAGAGGATCAACAGGCAATCCAAACCTGGGCCGCTAAGTGGAACATTCCGTTTACCGCTGAGGACTATCATATGGTCTATACAATGGTAACCAAGCAGGGACTCACCGTCAACGAATGGTTGGCACAACAAGAAACAACTCAAGTAGATTTATCAAAGAAAGGTTAGTCATGGACTGCTACTCATGTAAGCATCGCGGCACGGTTCCCGGATCGGCTCATTCTCAATGCGATCAGGGACTCACACAAATCTTCTCCGGGGCTACACCAACGATTCGAGTATCGTTGAATGATCATGGTGTGAAGATGGGATGGGCAACGTGGCCCTTTGACTTTGACCCTATTTGGGTAGACGCTTGCAATTCTCAGGAAAAAATGGTTGACACTTTGGCAACCTGAGCTTATACTACAAACACTGAAACACACACACTGGAGAACGAAATGGCACAAATGACACAACTGGAACAGAACATCGTTGAGTTGGCTAGCATGGGCTACGATGCTGTAGAAATTGCAGACTTGGTTGAGTGCATTGCACCCGACGAAGTGCAGGCGATCATTGACAGCTGCCGCGACAAGATGTTTGATCAAATGGTAGCTGAATGGCTTGAGCATGAGCCAACTTCCGAACAACAGTACGAAAAACAAGTTTAACATTTTGGTTGACAGGGGCGCAATCCCCTGTTATACTATAAACACTTAAACACACAGGAGAGCGAAATGACATCAAAGACAGCAGCCGTACTAGGATTCTTGGGTTTCTTGCTAACAGCCTTTGGCGTTGGCGGCATTGAACAATCAATCACAGACGCAGAGTTGTTTGGCGCAAT
>ERZ1034361.926-NODE-926-length-17217-cov-3.570595_pt1 | contig 17217 bp, 17 predicted proteins | sample MGYA00520617_ERZ1034361 | MGnify/ENA primary metagenome ERZ1034361 (study PRJEB33736, sample SAMEA104284507) | Azolla filiculoides | biome: Urban; feature: Water surface; material: Ditch water | place: Netherlands | collected 2015-10-28 | depth 0-0.1 m ... | reverse complement strand
GCGTGGAAAACCGATAGCTGTAGGTGGTTCAGAAAATAGGGGTGTTGTTGCGGCAGCCAGTTACGAAGCTCGTAAATTTGGAGTTCGGAGTGCTATAAGTGGCGTTATGGCTAAGAAAAATTGTCCGGAACTGATTTTTGTCAGACCTCGATTTGACCGGTACAAAGAAATTTCAAGTAAGATTCAGAAGATTTTTTATGAATATACAGATTTGGTCGAGCCATTGTCACTTGATGAGGCTTATTTGGATGTGACTATTAATAAAAAAGGAAATCCAAGCGCTAGTTTATTGGCACAAGAAATCAGATTGCGTATTTTTAATGAAGTAGGTTTGACTGCTTCGGCAGGAATTTCTATCAATAAGTTCGTGGCCAAAATTGCCAGTGATTACAATAAACCCAATGGTCAAAAAACGGTTAATCCTGACGAAGTTATTTCATTTTTAGAAGAATTGCCTATCAGGAAGTTTTATGGCGTTGGTAAAGTGACTACTGAGAAGATGTATCAATTGGGAATTTTTACTGGTTTGGAGTTAAAAAGTAAATCGGTAGAGTTCCTGGAAAAGCATTTTGGGAAGTCTGGCAATTTCTATTATAATGTGGTTCGTGGCATTCACAACAGTGAAGTCAAGTCGGATAGAATTACAAAATCTGTTGCTGCTGAACATACTTTTGAGGTGAATCTTTCCTCTGAAATTTTCATGATGGAGCAATTGGATAATATTGCAAATGCTTTAATACGAAGGTTGAAAAAACACAATATAGCCGGAAAAACGATTACTTTAAAAATAAAATATAGCGATTTCACCCAGCAAACGCGTAGTAAAACCCTGCCTTATTTTATTGCAGATAAAGGGTTAATTTTAGAAACGGTGAAAGAATTGTTGTATCAAGAACGTATGAAAGATTCGGTTCGTTTACTTGGAATTTCTTTAAGCAATTTGAATACAGAGCAAAAGAAAACAGTCGTTGTACAGCTTAAATTTGACTTTTAAATTCGACTTCGATGCCTTCAACAAGAGTTAAAACCCGTCATTCCGTATTGTAGTATTTTAATTAAAATTATATTTGAAAAAAATAGGAACAATATGGGGCATTTCAAGCAATATGACGAAGCTACTGCAAAGTACCACCAGGATTTAAATATAAAAACAACTCCTATCTTTTCTTGGGATTTTCATTATGGGTTTTTAAGTGAATTAAAAAACACCTTTATTGACTTGAATAAGCTTAACGGAATAAGCTCGTTAGGGCGATGGAGTCAAAATAATTGGGATTTTAAAGAAATATTAAAAGAAGAGGTGATTGTGGTAACTGACACGCAATTGCGAATTGTTTTTGCTTCAAATAATATTATTAAAATGAACGGTTACCGTGAAGAAGAAATTTTAGGCAACAGCCCAAAAATGTTTCACGGAGAAGCAACTTGCCAGACGGTATCAAAAGAAATTCGGAATGCGATTGAGTTACAAGTGCCATTTGAAAAAACGGTTTTGAATTATAAAAAGAATGGTGAAACGTATCTTTGCCTCATAAAAGGTTTCCCAATTTTTGACAGTAAAGGAAAATTGTCTCATTTTATTGCTTTTGAGAAAGCCGCTTAAAGCACAAAACCCTTCCGTGAGAAAGGGTTTTGTATAACTTCATTATTTTGTATTAGTTTTTGCTTGATAATTTAGAAAGCAATCTTAAAAATTCGATGTACAACCAAACCAGTGTTATCATCAATCCCATAGCGCCATACCATTCCATGTATTTTGGCATTTTTTGTGCACTACCTTTTTCTATTCGATCAAAATCTAAGAACAGATTTAAAGCTGCAATTACAATTACAAATACGCTGATGCCAATACTTGTCATGGAGTTACCATAATGTACAGGTGTAAAGCTTGTAAACATTGAGAATAGCCAAGAAATCAAATAATAGGTGGCAATAGCCAAAGTAGCTGCAACTACAACAGATTTGAACTGTTCTGTTACTTTTACAATTTTATATTTATAAAGCCCCAAACAAACGGCAAAAGTTACAAATGTAGCTCCAACTGCTTGCAATACAATCCCAGGGTATTTTGCTTCAAAAATAGCGGATATTCCGCCTATAAATAAACCTTCAAATAAGGCGTATCCTGGAGCTAAATAAGGAGAATATTGTGGTTTGAAAGCTGAAATCAAAACCAAAACTAATCCCATAATTGCTCCGCCAATTGCTGGAATAATTGGATTTGAACCATTAAAAGCCATCCACCAGATTATGGTTGCTGAGGCAGTAAGCAGTAAAAATAAAATTAAACTTTTATTGATTGTCCCAGACAAAGTCATTTCCTGATTATAATCAATTAAAGTAGCTTGATGAACTTCATCTTTTTTTGAAACTGCTGTTGATGAGAATGTTTTATTGTTTAAAAAGGGATTATTTGAATTGAAACTCATTGGATATGATTTTTTGTTGCTCAAATATAAATTTTATTTTTTAGAAGGATGTTTAATTTTCCTTAAAATAATAATTGTAAAAAAGATTAGATTCCTTTTTTTAGACTTATCAAATAGTTTACTTCAATAAAAAATCCGTCTCATTTTTGACAAACGAGACGGATAGTTTTTAATGGATATAGAAATTACTATTCTATTTCAGAAACTCTTAAGGTATTTACCATTCCTTTATCTGTGATAGGCATAGCGGCTAAGTTGATAAGGAAATCTCCTTTTTTCACGAATCCTTTTTGTCTTGCAATTTCGTTTACATCAGTAATTGTATCATCAGTACTTACTAATTTTTCATAATAGAAAGATTTTACACCCCATAATAAATTAAGTTGAGTAAGGATTCTTTTATTTGATGTAAAAACTAAAATATGAGCAGATGGTCTCCAAGCTGAAATTTGAAATGCAGTATAACCACTGTTAGTCAATGTACAAATTGCTTTGGCTTTGATAACATTCGCCATTGTTGCAGCATGATGACAAATAGTTTTAGTGATAAAACGGTTTGTTCTTACTTGTGGCGTATTTTGTGGTACTTGAATTAGCGGAGAATCTTCAACTGCTTCAATGATTTGAGTCATTTTTTGAATAACTTGAACCGGATAATTACCTGTTGCTGTTTCTCCAGAAAGCATTACTGCATCAGCACCATCCATAACTGAGTTGGCTACGTCATTTACTTCTGCACGTGTTGGAGTCAAGCTGGTAATCATTGTTTCCATCATTTGAGTAGCAACAATAACTGGGATTCTGGCTGTTTTTGCTCTGCGAATTAATTCTTTTTGAACTAATGGTACTTCATGAGCAGGTAATTCTACTCCTAAATCTCCACGAGCTACCATTAAAGCATCACAATAAGCTACAATTTTGTCAATATTCTCTAATGCTTCCGGCATTTCGATTTTTGCAATAATTGGAATTTTATATTCTGAGTGTTCAGCGATTAATTCTTGTAAGTCTTGTAAGTCTCTTGGTGTTTTTACAAAAGAAAGGGCAATCCAGTCTAAGTTTTGACCAATAGCAAAAATGGCATCTGCAATATCTTTTTCTGTCATTGCAGGTAAAGATATTTTAGTGTTAGGAAGGTTAACTCCTTTTTTAGATTTCAATTCACCACCTTGGATTACTCTTGCTATAACTTCTGATTTTTTATCAGTTTCAACAATTTCAAAAATAAGTTTACCGTCATCAAGTAAAATACGCTCTCCTGGATTTACATCATTTGGAAAGTTTTTGTATTTCATGAACACTTTTTTAGCTGTTCCAAGAATATCTTCAGCAGTTGTAAATGTGATTAAATCACCGTCATTTACCACTACGCCATCTTCCATTACACCTACTCGAAGTTTTGGACCTTGTAAATCTCCAAGAATTGCGGTCGTATAGCCAAACTCTTCGTTTAGGCCACGAATAATACTAATTTTGTTTTTAACATCTTCATAGTCGGCATGCGAAAAATTTACTCTAAACACATTTACACCTGCGTCGATCATGTCCTTTATGATCTCTTTTGTACTACATGCAGGCCCAAGAGTGGCTACAATTTTGGTTTTCTTGTTTGTAAGCATTTGTATTAAAAAATTAAATTATTTTTTGATTTGATTTTATTGGTGTCGACCGTATATACTGTTGATATATTGTCGATGGTATTTAATAATGTCATTACATCCGAAACACTTATAGTTTCGTCACAGTTGTCAATTTTTAAAAAATAATCTACTTTTTTAAATTCAGGAAGCAGATGTACTTTTGTTAAAACTTCTAACGTTGTGTTAGAAAACAGATTTTGACTGTTGTCTTTTTTATGTTGAATGACTTCGTTTTTATTTTGGATTAAATTCCAAGAAAGTGCTTTGTCTATGTCATAATAATAAAATCTTGAAAATTTTGTTTCTCCTTCTTTTATATTGATTTGAATTTCATTTTCATTTTTGCTCAAATTAATTGGAAGCTTTTGATTGATAAAATATGCCAATCTATAGTCTTCTAATGAAGTGTGAATGGCAATAAGATAGTAATCTATTTCGTCAAATTCACCAAGATCCAATTTATGAATTGCCATTTCATGAAAAAATAAGTTGTAAATATAGTATTTCTATTTCAGCATCGATATTCTAAAACGGGATGTTTCTGTTAATTTATGAACGAAAACGTTATAGTTTTAAGAATTCGATGTTATTTCTTATCCATTTTTTCTTGAAATGCAAAATAAGCACGTTGCGAAGCCTTTTCTTCTGCCTTCTTTTTTGAAGTTGCTCTTGCTCTTGCAATTACTTTATCATCGATACTGAGTTTTACTCCAAACAACCTTTCTCCGTCAATACCGTTGTCTTCAAAAATGTCATAATGAAACAGTCTTTTCTCTTTTTGGCACCATTCGATGACCAAACTTTTATAACTAATTACTTTTCCTTCCAGACGCGCAATATCTACATAAGGAATAATAACTCTTTTTTGGATGAATTTTTCGCAATATTCATAACCTCTGTCAAGATATATTGCGCCAACCAATGATTCAAAAATGTTTCCATGAATATTTTCTCCAAAATGCTGTAACGGCACTTTGCTTTCTATAAATTGAACCAGATTTAAATCTTTCCCTAACTCGTTTAAATGTTCTCTGCTAACTATTTTGGACCGCATTTTTGTCAGATAACCTTCGTCTCCTGCTGGTGCTTTACTAAAAAGATGTGCGGCAATTACGGAACTTAGCATGGCGTCTCCAAGAAATTCTAAACGTTCGTAATTAATCGGATTTCCCTTTTCGTCCATGCGATTTGAGGAACGATGTGTGAATGCTTTTTTGTATAAGTCAATAGTTTTAGGGGCGAAACCAAGAATTCGTTCAATAGCATCAAAAAAAATCCCGTCTTCAAGAGAACGGGATTTCGAAAATATTTTTTTGATTAAACGCATAGGTGTTTAAAAGTCTAATTTTTTTACCAATACACAAGCATTGTGACCACCAAAACCAAAGGTATTACTCATCACTACTTTCATGTCTCTTTTTTGAGCTTTATTAAAAGTGAAGTTTAATTTTGGATCAATGTTTTCATCATCTGTAAAATGATTTATTGTTGGAGGGACAATCCCGTATTTCAAAGAAAGAATAGATGAAATCGTTTCAACAGCACCAGCAGCACCAAGTAAATGTCCTGTCATTGATTTTGTTGAATTCAAGTTCATCGTATAAGCGTGTTCGCCAAATACATGTTGAATAGCTTTAGATTCTGCTAAATCTCCCAGAGGAGTTGACGTTCCGTGCATGTTTACACCATCAACATCTGTAGGTTTTAAACCTGCATCTCTCAAGCAATTTAACATTACATTTTTTGCGCCTAATCCTTCTGGATGCGGAGCTGTAATATGATAAGCATCTGCTGACATTCCGCCACCACCAACTTCGCAATAAATTTTTGCGCCACGAGCAATAGCGTGTTCGTATTCTTCAAGAATTAAAGCTCCTGCTCCTTCTCCAAGTACAAATCCGTCTCTGCCTTTGTCCATTGGTCTTGAGGCTGTTTTCGGGTCGTCGTTTCTGGTAGATAAAGCATGCATCGCATTAAATCCGCCCATTCCGGCAATAGTTACGGCAGCTTCAGAACCACCTGTTACCATAACATCGGCATGACCTAATCGGATATAATTGAATGCGTCTATAATAGCATTGGTTGATGAAGCACAAGCTGAAACAGTTCCGAAGTTAGGGCCTCTAAAACCATATTTTATTGAAATATGTCCGCAAGCAATATCACCAATCATTTTTGGGATAAAGAAAGGATTGAATTTTGGTGTTCCGTCTCCGGCAGCAAAATTAAGAACTTCAATTTGGAAAGTTTCTAATCCGCCAATTCCAGATCCCCAAATTACACCTGCACGATCTTTATCTAATTTATCCAAATCAAAATTAGCATCTTTCATTGCTTCTTCTGATGAAACCATAGCATATTGTGCGTAACGATCCATTTTTCTTGCTTCTTTTCTGTCAATAAATTCTTCGACATTAAAGTTTTTCAATTCGCAAGCAAACTGAGTTTTGAATTTTGAAGCATCGAAATAAGTTATCGGTGCGGCTCCACTAACTCCGTTAATTAGACCATTCCAAAATTCTTGGATGTTATTTCCAATAGGAGTAAGCGCACCTAAACCTGTTACAACAACTCGTCTTAATTCCATAACTTCTGTGTTTTTGTTATCTTTAAACAAATAAAACCCACGCTTCTTTTTACCATATTGTTATAAAAGAGCCATGGGTATTACAATAAATATCTTTTTTTTGATTGAATTTCAATCGTGAATTTAGTTTTAGAAAATAATAACACCCGTGTACAAAATTGCAAACGGGTGTGTATTTATTATTTCTTAGCTTCTTCGATGTAAGAAATTGCTTGACCTACAGTAGCAATGTTTTCTGCTTGATCGTCTGGAATCTGAATGTCAAATTCTTTTTCGAATTCCATGATAAGCTCTACAGTGTCTAAGGAGTCAGCTCCTAAATCGTTAGTGAAGCTTGCTTCTGTTACAACTTCGTTTTCGTCAACACCTAATTTGTCTACGATAATCGCTTTTACTCTTGATGCAATGTCTGACATAATCTTTAATTTTAGAATTTAATTTGTTGGCAAAAATAAAAAACTTTATTTTAAAACAACTATTTAGTTAATAAATGTGTGAACTAAATTATAAAATTTATTTTAACAAAGGCTTCTGAATGTTATTTATTTTCATTTTTTATCCCTTTTTTTGCATAATAAAACTAGGTTAGGTTATGAAAAAAATAGTCGTTTTTGCTTCTGGATCGGGTACTAATGCTGAAAATATTATAAAGTATTTTGCCACAACAAAGATAGCAGCCGTTGTTGCTGTGTTCACTAATAATGCAAATGCAAAAGTTATCGAAAGAGCAAAAAATAATTCAATTCCTGTTGAGATTTTCTCAAAACAGGATTTAAATGAAAGTAAAGTTTTACAAAAAATTAATGCAATTCAGCCTGATTTAATTGTTCTTGCCGGATTTTTATTGAAATTTCCTCAAAATATAGTAGAAGCCTATCCTGATAAAATTATAAATATACATCCAGCATTGTTGCCAAAATATGGTGGAAAAGGAATGTATGGAATGCATATACATCATGCAGTTGTTGAAAATAAAGAGAAAGAAACCGGAATTACAATTCATTTTGTAAATGAAAATTATGACGAAGGGAATATTATTTTTCAGAAACAAGTGCTTTTAGCAGCGACAGATTCTTCGGAACATGTTGCTGAAAAAATCCACGAATTGGAACAGGAATTTTTTCCTTTGGTTATAGAAAAACTGCTTACCAATAACTTATAGAGTCATATTTTGGAACACGACGTACATATTTATACCGATGGAGCGGCCAAAGGCAATCCCGGTCCCGGTGGCTACGGAGTAGTTATGGAGTGGGTTGGAAAGCCGTATCGGAAGGAATTTTATGAGGGTTTTCGTTTTACGACAAATAATAGGATGGAATTATTGGCCGTAATTGTAGGTCTGGAAAAGCTTAAAAATTCAGATACTAAAGTTCTGGTAGTTTCAGATTCTAAGTATGTTGTTGATTCTGTCGTAAAAAAATGGGTTTTTGGATGGGAAAAAAAAGGATTTGTCGACAGGAAAAATCCAGATTTATGGAAGCGTTTTTTAATAGTCTACAGAAAACATAAAGTAGATTTTAAATGGATAAAAGGACATAATAACCATCTTCAAAACGAAAGATGCGATGAGCTCGCTGTTATGGCTTCGGCTCAAAAGCAGCTTTCAATTGATTCCTTTTATGAAAAAGAAGAAAAAAAACTGCTCTAAACATTTGTTTTTCAGTATTGTAAATTATGAAAACTTTACAATTCTAACCCGTTGCAATTTTGTAACTTATAAACTATCTTTGCGCCTTAATTCGAAATTCACAAAATGAACAAATTATTGATTGTTGGAACCGTAGCTTTCGACGCAATTGAAACCCCTTTTGGTAAAACAGATAAAATTTTAGGTGGTGCTGGTACGTATATCGGACTTTCAGCTTCTTTTTTTAATTTACAATCTGCCATAGTTTCTGTAGTAGGCGATGATTTTCCACAAGAATATTTAGATTTATTAACAGCAAGAAATATTGATATTTCAGGACTTGAAGTTGTAAAAGGAGGGAAAACTTTCTTTGGGAGCGGTTTGTATCATAATGACCTGAATTCAAGAGATACATTGGCTCCAGAACTTAATGTTTTGGCTGATTTTCAACCAAAAGTACCTCAGAATTACAAAGATGCTGATGTAGTTATGTTAGGAAACTTGCATCCATTAGTACAAAGCAGTGTTTTGGATCAAATGGATAGTAAACCAAAATTAGTGGTTCTTGATACGATGAATTTTTGGATGGACTGTGCATTACCGGAATTGTTGGATGTGATTAAACGTGTAGACGTAATTACGATTAATGATGAGGAAGCACGACAACTTTCAGGAGAATATTCGTTAGTTAAGGCAGCGGCAATAATTCATGAAATGGGGCCTAAATATGTAGTAATTAAAAAAGGAGAACATGGAGCATTATTGTTTCATGATAAACAAATCTTTTTTGCGCCAGCATTACCACTAGAGGAAGTTTTTGACCCAACAGGAGCCGGAGACACTTTTGCAGGTGGATTTGCAGGGTTTATTACACAAAGCGAAAATGTTTCTTTCGAGAACATGAAAAATGCAATTATATATGGTTCTAATTTAGCTTCTTTTTGTGTAGAGAAATTTGGAACAGAACGAATGATTGATTTAGAACAACAAGAAGTACAGTCAAGGTTGAAACAATTTAAGTCTTTGACTCAGTTTGACATAGAAATATAATGTCAGGAAGCCTCGGAAACGGGGCTTTTTTGATAAAAATTTAGTCCAAAATTACTGCTTAAAATAATAATACAACAAACAACAACACAATGAGCGACGCTTTACAACACGAATGTGGAATAGCCTTAATTAGACTACTTAAACCGCTTGAATTCTATAAAGAAAAATATGGAACTGCTTTCTACGGAATACAAAAAATGTATCTCCTTATGGAAAAGCAACACAATCGTGGACAAGACGGTGCAGGTTTTGCCAGCATAAAAATGGATGTAGAACCTGGAGAACGATACATAAGTCGTGTGCGATCCAATCACGCGCAGCCTATCCAAGATGTTTTTGCTCAGATAAATGATAGAATCAACGAGGAAATGACGGCACATCCCGAATATGCGGATGATATACCACAACTAAAAGCGAATATTCCTTATGTAGGAGAGTTGTTTTTGGGGCATGTACGTTACGGAACTTTTGGAAAAAATAGTATCGAAAGTGTTCATCCTTTTTTACGCCAAAGCAACTGGATGCACAGAAATTTGATATTGGCCGGAAATTTCAATATGACCAATGTAAAAGAACTTTTTGAAAATCTGGTAGAACTGGGACAGCATCCAAAAGAAATGGCGGATACCGTTACTGTAATGGAAAAAATTGGGCATTTTCTTGACAAAGAAGTAATGCAATTGTATCAAGATTGCAAGATTGAAGGTTTGTCTAAAAGAGAAGCTTCTCCTGTAATTGCAGAACGTTTAGATATTGCTAAAATTTTGAGACGTTCTTCTAAAAATTTAGATGGAGGTTACGCAATGGCGGGACTTTTGGGACACGGAGATTCATTTGTATTTAGAGACCCAGCCGGAATTCGTCCAGCCTATTTTTATCAGGATGATGAAGTTGTGGTTGTAGCATCAGAAAGACCGGTGATTCAGACTGTTTTTAATGTTCCTTTCGAAAAAGTACAAGAAATTGATCCGGGGAAAGCCTTAATAATAAAGAAAAACGGAACGGTTTCTATGGAAGAAATTCTTCCGCCTGCGGTTAAAAAAGCATGTTCTTTTGAACGAATTTATTTTTCAAGAGGAAGTGACGCTGAGATTTATCAAGAAAGAAAAAATCTTGGAAAATTAATTTTACCGGCAGTTTTAGAATCGATTGATGAAGATACGGACAACACGGTTTTTTCTTATATTCCAAATACAGCCGAAACTTCTTTCTACGGATTGGTTGAAGCAGCACAAGATTTTTTAAATCAAAGAAAAAATAATTACATTCTTGAAAACAGAAATTCGTTAACCAAAGAAACGTTACAAGAATTACTGACCGTAAAAATACGTACGGAGAAAGTGGCTATTAAAGATGCAAAACTCAGAACCTTTATTACAGAGGACAGCAGCCGTGATGACTTAGTAGCTCACGTATATGATGTTACTTATGGTGTCATTAAACCTACGGATAATCTGGTAATTATAGATGATAGTATTGTGCGCGGAACGACCTTGAAAATGAGTATCATCAAAATGATGGACCGATTAAAACCAAAACGAATTGTTATTGTTTCTTCGGCACCACAAATTCGTTATCCGGATTGTTACGGAATTGATATGGCAAAACTAGAAGGTTTGGTTGCATTTAAAGCGGCTTTAGAATTGCTGAAAGAAAGGAATTTGTATCATATTGTTGATGAAGTATATGCTAAATGTAAAGCACAGGAAAATTTCAAAGATCATGAAGTAGTGAATTATGTAACGGCAATTTACGAGCCGTTTCATCCACAGGAAGTTTCAAACAAAATTGCAGAGATGTTAAGTTCACCAGAAATTAATGCCGAAGTAAAAATAATATTCCAAACTGTTGAAGACTTGCATACTGCCTGTCCTAAAAATTTAGGCGATTGGTACTTCACTGGCGACTATCCTACGCCAGGAGGAAACCGAGTTGTAAACCGAGCATTCATGAATTTTTACGAAGGAAAAGACGCCAGAGCGTACTAATACTTCTGATAAAACACCATTAATCGGTTTTATAGGTTGTTTACCTTGAAAGTTTGTTTATGCTGTATAACTCTTCTAATTTTGACTAACCATTAACATTAGTAGGTTAAGTTTATGGTAGATTTGGGGCAAAAAAGGTGGAAGAAATTTCACCTTTTTTATTGGAATAAAATAAAAGAAATAGATATAAAAAAAGCGCCGATTTCAAATTTTGAAATCGGCGCTTTTTATTTTAAAAAGAAAGAAACAGGGAAAAAATAGTAATTCTTGAAGTCTTTATTCTTTCACCTTGTCTTTTTTATTTCTCTAAAGCATATCTTCTAGCTACCTCAGTCCAGTTAATTACGTTGAAAAAAGCTTCAATATAATCAGGTCTTCTGTTTTGATAATGTAAATAATAAGCGTGTTCCCAAACATCCATTGCTAAAATTGGAGTTCCGCCACAACCTACTTCCGGCATCAACGGATTGTCTTGATTTGGAGTCCCGCAAACATCAAGTTTTCCACCTTTATGTACACACAACCAAGCCCATCCTGAACCAAATTGTGTAACACCAGCTTTAGAAAACTTAGCTTTAAACTCTTCAAAACTTCCGAAAGCAGTTTCAATAGCAGTCAATAAATCACCAGTAGGAAGACCGCCACCGTTTGGAGACATTACAGTCCAGAACAAATTATGGTTGTAAAAACCACCACCATTATTACGAACAGCAGCATTTGTTTTGTCTAAATTAATTAAAATATTTTCGATTGTTTTACCTTCTAAATCAGTTCCTGCAATAGCTGCATTTAAGTTAGTAGTATAAGCGTTATGATGTTTAGAATGGTGAATTTCCATTGTGCGCGCATCAATATGTGGTTCTAATGCGTCGTACGCATACGGTAATTGTGGTAATTCAAAAGCCATGATATTGTTGTTTTAATTGGTTTATAAAAATTTTATTCAAATTTATACATTTAACTTTATAATAGGAAAGACTATTTTGTTATAATTTCATTAAATATGTAAATTATACAATTCTCATCCAGATAATTTACTAGTTGTAATAGATTTAAAATTGCTTATAATAATCAGTAAATCAGTATGTTTAATTTTCTTGAATGCCTTAAGAATGTGCCATCGCCATGCATACAATACTGATTTTGGCACCCGGAATTTTAAGTAATGCTTTTGAACATACTTCTAAGGTTGCTCCGGTAGTAATCACATCGTCAATTAGCAGAAAATGTTTGTTATGGTCTTGTTCGGTAAACGAAACATCAAAAACGGTGTCGATTCCTTCGGTTCTTCCCAAAAGATTTTTCTTAGATTGGGTTTTCGAATATATATTTCTTCTTAAAAGACTGGAGTTGTAGGGAATTTTTAGATTTTCAGATAAAGCCAAACCAAAAGTGGTGACTTGATTATAGCCTCTCTCCCGCAATCTTTTTTTATGAATGGGAACAGGAATAATTGCGTCAATAGATTGTATGGTTGCTAAATTTTTTAAATCTTCTGCATACCATTCTCCTAAAACAGTGCCGATTTCCTCGTGACCGCGGTATTTTAAACTGTGAATCATTTCTTGAACAATTCCTTTTTTATGAAAATAGGTTAATGCCGAAGCGTGTTCAACAGGAATTCTGCCATAAAACTTTTTTAAAGCCTCATTTTCTGTATTCAAATGATGGTTGGTCAACGGAATTTCGTGTCTGCAAACAGTACAAATTACATTTTCATTGGATAATAAAAAAGCTTTGCAACCCGAACAAACAACTGGAAAAAATAGATTGATAATGCTTTTGAACATGTAATCAGTGATTTATTTATAAAAATAGGAAAATCATTGCTTCAATCTTTAACAATTTTCTTTTTTTTAAGTTCACTTTTTATATTTTTGCATCATTATGGCAAAACAAGAAGATTTATTTAAGAATGTAGTTTCGCACGCAAAAGAGTACGGATTTATTTTTCCGTCAAGCGAAATATACGATGGTTTAAGTGCAGTCTATGATTATGCACAAAACGGAGTAGAATTAAAAAAGAACATACGCGAATATTGGTGGAAATCAATGGTTCAAATGAACGATAATATCGTAGGACTCGACGCGGCAATATTGATGCACCCAACAACTTGGAAAGCATCTGGTCACGTAGATGCATTCAATGATCCATTAATAGACAACAAAGATTCAAAAAGAAGATACAGAGCCGATGTTTTGATTGAAGATTATGCCGAAAAGCTAAATCAAAAAGCGATCAAAGAAATCGAAAAAGCACGTGCTCGTTTTGGAGATGCATTTAACGAACAGGAATTTGTTACGACAAATGCTCGTGTGATGGAATACAAAGCCAAAGAAAGAGAAATTCTCGAAAGAATGGCGCGTTCGCTTGGTAATGAAGATTTGGAAGATGTTAAAGCATTAATCGAAGAATTAGAAATTGCTTGTCCGGAATCAGGTTCAAGAAACTGGACCGAAGTGCGTCAATTCAACTTGATGTTCGGAACAAAACTTGGCGCTTCTGCTGATTCTGCCATGGATTTATATTTGCGTCCGGAAACAGCTCAAGGTATTTTTGTCAATTTCTTAAATGTTCAAAAATCAGGACGAATGAAAGTTCCTTTTGGAATTGCTCAAACCGGAAAAGCGTTTAGAAATGAAATCGTTGCTAGACAATTTATTTTCCGTATGCGTGAGTTTGAACAAATGGAAATGCAGTTTTTTGTGCGTCCAGGCGATGAAATGAGATGGTACGAACATTGGAAAACAGCTAGGCTTAACTGGCATTTGTCATTAGGACTTGGAAAAGAAAATTACCGTTTTCATGATCACGAAAAATTAGCTCATTACGCTAATGCCGCTGCGGATATTGAATTTAATTTTCCTTTTGGATTCAAAGAATTAGAAGGAATTCACTCCAGAACTGATTTTGACTTGAAAGCTCATGAACAATATTCTGGTAGAAAACTACAATATTTTGATGCTGAATTGAACCAAAATTACGTTCCTTATGTGGTAGAAACTTCAGTAGGATTAGACAGAATGTTCTTGGCCGTTTTTGCCACTTCATTAAAAGAAGAGACTCTAGAAGACGGATCTACGAGAACAGTTCTGAAATTACCTGCAGTTTTAGCGCCAACAAAAGCAGCGATTTTACCATTGGTAAAAAAAGATGGCCTGCCAGAAATCGCGCATAAAATTATTGACGATTTGCGTTGGGATTTCAATGTAGCGTATGATGAAAAAGATGCTGTAGGAAGACGTTACAGAAGACAAGATGCGCTGGGAACACCATTTTGTATCACTGTAGATCATCAAACGATCGAAGACCAAACCGTAACGATTCGTCACAGAGATACGATGAAACAAGATCGTGTGGCTATTGCCGATTTGAAATCAATCATTGAAAATGAAGTTTCGATGAAAAACTGGTTGATGAAAATGTAATAAAAGCGTAATTGATTATTTGTTTAATCGTTTAATATCAAAAAGGCTTCTCTAAACAGAGAAGCCTTTTTTTGTTTAAAAGCTAGTATTAGTTTCGACCAAAGCTCCCGTTTATTTCAAATATAAAACCTCTTTTAGCCTTCAGCAAAAAAATCCGGAGTTTGATTTTTTTTAGCATTATTTCTAAAATATATATAATATTAGTTATAATCCAAAAGTAATGAGTGTCATATTAATCAAATTACTAATTTTTACGGAATGTGATTTTTAAAGGATTAAGCTGGTTTTGGCCAATTTTCTATCAATGAAATTATGTATTTCATCGGATTTATTTGCACTTCGTCTTAACATGTTAACATTAGTTTGAAATGTGTTAACAACTTATATAAAAAAAAGGCTAAATGTTTATTTTTAGCCGGTTAAAGAAGTCTTTTTGTTAAAAAGAAGCCTTTTGTTTAATTAGTTTCCCAAAGCTGCCCTAATTACTAAATGATTTTAAAAGGATAGATGATTCAGAACATCCAACAAAATGCCTAACAAATTCAGGAAAAGCTACTGATGAATTATTCGTACATTATTATTGACGACGATCAAGAAAGTGTTTTGAAAACAAAAGCGATTGCTGATGGTTTTTCAGAGCTCTCTTTTGTGGCAGTAGCTTCAAATTATGAAGAAGGTTTGAATCTTATATTAGAGCATACTCCAAATTTAATTTTTCTCGAAATTGATCCTGCTGATAAAAGCAGCAATTTGTCCCTGTCTTTAATTAATGAATTGTATCGCTATTTAAAAGTAATTCCAAAAATCATTATTACTACTTCTAATAAAGAACTCGCTTTTGATGCCATTCGATATGAGGTTTTTGATTATCTATTGAAACCAATATCTCGTATTGACGTTGTAAAAGCAGTACTAAAACTAGAAAAATCTATTGTAAACGAAAAGCCTGTAATTCTTCCCGTTGCTGTTGAGCCAGAGATAACAACGCCTATATTTACAACACCAGAATTGCAAAATGAATCTGTTGTAAAAGGGAATCCACTTATTTTATGCATTAAATCTTATGGAGATTACCGCTATATTAATGCAAAAGACATTTGTTATTTTCAGGCCGATAATAATTCTACAGACATTCATTTAAATAATGGTGAAATGATAACGGCTTTCAAAACATTAAAGCATTTTGAAGGAATTTTATCTTATCCGTTTATCAGAATCCATAATAGTTATATTGTAAATCAGCACTATATTTCTAGAATCCACACCGGAAATGCAGTATGTTACATTAAAAATACCGTTACGAAACTTCCTTTTTCTAAATCATATAAGTCAAATATTGACATGATAATTAGCGAATTTGCTAATGGAAATTATTTAGAAATTTAAAAAACGGTCATTCACCCAGATTTGGTATTCATTTACTATCAAACGGCTATATTCTACCATAAACGCCTTATTTTCCGTTGTAATTCAGGGAACACTATGTAGTTTTACCATGTGATTTGTTCGATACAACTCACTTAAATCAAGTAAAAAACATAAAAACATAAAATCCCCAAATTATGAAAAAAGCAATCTTAACATTCGGTTTATTCTCTTTAATGATGGTATTAACTTCATTTACTTCACCTGAAACAGCATCTAACAAAGTAGAAAGTAAAATTTCTGTTGATTTAGTAGGGTCAGGAAGTGCTGGAGGAAATAAAAAAGTAGACTTAGTAGGATCAGGAAGCGCTGGAGGAAATAAAAAAGTAGACTTAGTAGGATCAGGAAGTGCTGGAGGAAATAAAAAAGTAGACTAATAAAAAAGACTATTGATATAAAAAAAAGCTACCAAATTTTTGGTAGCTTTTTTTTATATCAATAGTTTTAGTATTTTTGATAAAAATCATAAATTAATATTGAAATTTTCCTTTGTCATATTGTCAACTCTGATGATTATTTTTTTTAGTTGTACTAAAAAAAATAGTATAAATCAAGATGTTTATTCTTCTAGCGATGATAGTCTTTCTAATTATTTGTCATTAGCAAATGATTTTAACTTACCTCAAAAAAAGAGAGAAAAATATAATCAAAAAGCATTTGCGATTATTATAGCTCAAACAAATGATTCTTTAAATCGCGCAAATCTCTTCAAAGTAGCCAATCGTTATTACAACATGGATAATTGGAAAGATTTTAAAAAAACAGTACAGATCATTCTTGAAAAATCAAAAATTGATAATGATACTACCAATACTCTTAAGGGTTATACTTATTTGGGAGATTATTATGGGACTCAAGGTGTTCCAGATACAGCTTTTATATATTATTTTAAAGCTGAGAAAATGTATCTTCAACAGAATGATAATTATAATTTAGCTAGAACTCGCTTGAATAAAGCATTGCTAAAATATAATGAAAGTGATCTTTTAGGTAGTGAAATTGAGGTTTTTAAAGCCTTGAGTGCTTTAAAAAGAGAAAA
>ERZ1034361.924-NODE-924-length-17234-cov-20.160867_pt1 | contig 17234 bp, 16 predicted proteins | sample MGYA00520617_ERZ1034361 | MGnify/ENA primary metagenome ERZ1034361 (study PRJEB33736, sample SAMEA104284507) | Azolla filiculoides | biome: Urban; feature: Water surface; material: Ditch water | place: Netherlands | collected 2015-10-28 | depth 0-0.1 m ... | reverse complement strand
GCTAAATCAGCAGTTAAATTAGTAAATGCTGACAATTTAGATGAGTTAATTAACTTATTACATAACGAAGCGAAAGTAATTTAATTACGAATTAAAAATTACGAATTAAGAAATCTTTAAATCATTAAATTTTTCAATCTTTAAATTAAAAAATATGTCAATATTAATATATGCTGAATCAGCAGAAGGAAAAATTAAAAAAGTAGCATTCGAATTAGCTTCTTACGCAAAAAAAGTAGCTGCTTCAATGGGAACAACAGTTACAGCAGTAACTATTAATAACTCTGACAACAGCGCTTTAGCTGCTTACGGAGTAGACAAAGTATTAAACGTTTCTAATGACAAATTAAACAACTTTAGTGCAAAAGCGTATGCTGATGTAATTGCTCAAGCGGCTAAAAAAGAGGGAACTCAAATTGTTTTACTTTCTTCATCAACGGATAGCTTATACTTAGCACCACTTGTTGCTGTAAGTTTAGAAGCAGGTTATGCCTCAAATGTTGTGGCTTTACCAGAAAGCACATCACCTTTCCAAGTAAAAAGAACTGCTTTTTCAAACAAAGCATTCAACATTACTGAAATTTCAACTCCAGTAAAAGTATTAGGAATTGCTAAAAACTCTTTTGGTTTAGTTGAAAGTCCATCATCATTAACAGAAGAAAGTTTCGCACCTTCATTAAACGATGCTGATTTTGGAATTAAAGTAGAAAGTGTAGAAAAAGTAACAGGAAAAGTAACTATCGCTGATGCTGAAATTGTAGTTTCTGCAGGTCGTGGAATGAAAGGTCCAGAAAACTGGGGAATGATTGAAGAATTAGCTTCTGTATTAGGAGCAGCAACAGCATGTTCAAAACCAGTTTCAGATATTGGATGGAGACCTCACAGTGAGCACGTGGGACAAACAGGAAAACCTGTGGCTTCAAACCTATACATTGCGGTTGGAATCTCAGGAGCTATTCAACATATTGCAGGTATCAACTCATCAAAAGTAAAAGTTGTAATTAATTCTGACCCAGAAGCACCATTTTTTAAAGTGGCTGATTATGGCGTTGTAGGCGATGCTTTCACAGTAGTACCTCAATTAATTGAAAAATTAAAAGCATTTAAAGCAAGCAACTCATAACAAAATAGTTGTTTTAAAATATATTAAAATTAAAATTAGAGTTATCTTTGTTTAGATAGCTCTTTTTTTTATTTTTGAAGCGGATGGTTGATTTATTTTACAGAAATTTTTCTGACAATAAAAAACATTAACAATCTGATTCTTAAAACCACAATTAACAAATTATAATGAGTCTCGTAAAATTAAATATAAAAGGCATTTCCTATAGTCAAACACAAAACGGAGCCTATGCCTTAATCTTAAACGAAGTGGACGGTGAGCGAAAATTACCTATAGTTATAGGTGCATTTGAAGCACAATCTATTGCTATTGCTTTAGAAAAAGAAATCAAACCTCCTCGCCCATTAACCCATGATTTATTTAAAAATTTTGCCGATAGATTTGACATCGTAGTCAAACAAGTGATTATCCATAAATTAGTGGATGGCGTCTTCTACTCTAGCATTATTTGTGAAAGAGACAAAATCGAAGAAATTATCGATGCTCGAACTTCCGATGCAATTGCGTTAGCTTTACGTTTTAATGCGCCTATTTTTACCTATAAAAATATTTTAGATAAAGCAGGAATATACTTAAGCATTAATCCATCAGAAAACGAAAAACAAAACGAAGATAACGATGACATTCTTTCTACCCCAGAAACATTTGGCATAGAAGAAGATGTTGTTGTTCCTTCTGATAATTATTCTGGTTTCTCATTAAAAGAACTATACGATAAACTAGAACAAGCGGTTCAAAACGAAGACTACGAAAAAGCCGCAAAAATAAGAGACGAAATCTCAAAAAAAGAATCTTAAATACTTAAAAAACAATAGTATGAATGTAAAATTCAGATTAACGATAATGAACTTTTTCCAGTTCTTCGTTTGGGGAGCTTGGTTAATCACTGTAGCTAATTATTGGTTTGGAACAAAAAATTGGGATGGCGCTCAGTTTGGTGCAATTTTTTCAACAATGGGAATTGCTTCTATATTTATGCCTACACTCTGCGGAATTATCGCCGATAGATGGATAAATGCAGAAAAATTATACGGAACATTACATATTTTAGGCGGATTAACACTTATGTACGTTCCTCAAATCAGCAATCCAACCGATTTCTTTTGGGTAATTTTAGTTGCGATGATTTTTTATATGCCAACGATTGCTCTTTCTAACTCAGTTGCTTACAATGCTTTAAAAAAAGGAGGATTAGATGTTGTAAAAGATTTTCCACCTATTCGAGTTTGGGGTACAGTTGGTTTCATTGTAGCTATGTGGATTACTAACTTAACTGGAAACAAAGCTTCTGAAAATCAATTTTACATAGCGGCTATTGCAGCTATTTTCCTAGGAATATACTCGTTCACTCTACCAAAATGTAAACCTGAAGGAAACACTACCGAAAATAAATCATTTGTAGAATTAATCGGTTTAAGCTCATTCAAATTATTTGCCGATTATAAATTAGCATTGTTCTTTGTATTCAGTATGTTCCTTGGAGCGGCTTTACAATTAACGAATGCTTATGGCGATGTATTCTTGGATGATTTCAAACACAATCCGATTTACGCTGATTCATTAGTAGTAAAATATTCGACTTTAATTATGTCGATTTCTCAAATTTCGGAAACCTTATTCATCTTAGCCATTCCGTTTTTCTTAAAACGTTTTGGTATCAAACAAGTAATGTTATTTAGTATGATTGCTTGGGTTTTACGTTTCGGCTTATTCGCTTTCGGAAATCCAGGAGACGGATTATGGATGATTATTTTATCATGTATCGTGTACGGAATGGCGTTTGATTTCTTCAATATTTCAGGTTCATTATTCGTAGAAACCTCAACCGATTCTAAAATACGTTCTTCAGCGCAAGGTTTATTCATGATGATGACTAATGGTTTTGGGGCAGTTTTAGGAAGTGTCGTAAGTGGTCAAATCATCAGCATGTATTTTACTGATGCTTCAACTGGAGAAAAAGATTGGCACAACATCTGGTTAACTTTTGCCATTTATGCAGCAATTATCGCAATAGCTTTTGCGGTCTTGTTCAAACACAAACACAACCCTAAAGATGTTTCTAACATATCACATTAATTTTATTATTGAAATAAGTTGTTGAAGATTTCAAAAACTTCTGACTTCTAACTTCTAACTTCTGACTTAAAGATGCAACAATATCACGATTTAGTAAAACACGTATTAGCAAACGGCAACCAAAAAGGCGACCGTACAGGAACTGGAACCTTAAGTGTGTTTGGTTACCAAATGCGTTTTGATTTAAGCGAAGGTTTCCCAATGGTAACCACTAAAAAGTTACACTTAAAATCGATTATTTACGAATTGTTGTGGTTTTTAAATGGCGATACGAATATTAAATATTTACAAGAAAATGGTGTAAAAATTTGGGACGAATGGGCTGATGAAAATGGCGATTTAGGTCCGGTTTATGGACACCAATGGCGCAATTGGAACAGCGAAGAAATTGATCAAATTACCGAATTAATCGAAACCCTAAAAACCAATCCAAACAGCAGAAGAATGTTAGTTTCGGCTTGGAATCCTAGTGTTTTGCCAGATACTTCTGTTTCGTTTGCTGAAAATGTAGCGAATGGAAAAGCAGCTTTGCCTCCATGTCATGCCTTTTTTCAGTTTTATGTGGCGGATGGAAAATTAAGTTGCCAATTGTACCAACGCAGTGCTGATATTTTCTTAGGCGTTCCGTTTAATATTGCGTCTTATGCTTTGTTTACGATGATGATTGCGCAAGTTTGTGATTTACAAGTAGGCGAATTCATTCACACCTTTGGTGATGCACATATTTACAACAACCACATGGAACAGTTAGAATTACAACTATCTCGCGAGTGCCGACCTTTACCAACAATGAAATTAAACCCAGAAATCAAAAATATTTTTGATTTCGAATTTGAAGATTTTACGTTAGAAGGTTATGACCCGCATCCGCATATTAAAGGAGTTGTGGCAGTTTAGAAAATTAAGTTATGAAAAAAATATTTACCTTTTGTTTTTTTATTATATACACATGTTCTTTTGCTCAAACAGAAATATTAAAAACAATTTATGAAGATAGTTTGGGCGAAACAGCCAGTAATGACAACTTTTACATAAAAAAAGAGTATTCTTTTCATGGTAAAGACTATATTTTTAAAATTTCAAATTTTAAAAAATCTATATTAGAAAAAGATATTTTTACTGATGACACAACAAATATCTACCTAAAAGCTAAAGTAATAAGCTATCATAAAAATGGTGTGATTGCTGAAATATCTCATTATGAAAAAAACTCAATAGTCAACGAGGTGAATACTTGGTATGACAATGGACAATCTAAAGAAATATTTAAATTTTTAGAAGATCAAAAAACAAAAAGTAAAATTAAATTGATTAGTCAATTTTGGGATAAAGACAACAATCATTTAGTTATCAATGGAAATGGCGAATACAAAAACATAGATCCAGAAAATAACATCTATGAAGTTGGAAAAGTTCAAAACTACCGCAAATCAGGAATTTGGGAACTAAAATCAAAACAATATTCAATTCAAGAGAATTACGAAGAAGGTAAGCTAATTTTTGGAAAGGCCGTTTATACAGATGGAGAAACATACGAATATAAAGAAATTGAAATAAGACCAAAGCCTAAAAAAGGATTCGAACATTTTTATCAATATGTTGGAAAAAAACTAAAAGTTAGAGGTGATTGGTATGGAAAAATGATGATTCAATTTGTTGTAGACAAAAACGGTGAACTAATTGACCTAAAAATAAAAAAAGGAATTTCTCCGGAATTAGATGCTTCAGCAATAGAAATATTAAAAGAATACGGAAAATGGATTCCAGGAAAATATAGAGGAAAAGCTGTAAAAGTTCAATATTTATTACCTATAACAATAAAACAAAGTTAAATCCATGCTCACCATAATCGCAGCTGCATCTGAAAACAATGCTTTAGGAAAAGACAACCAATTGGTTTGGCATTTGCCAGATGATTTTAAGCGTTTTAAAAATTTAACTTCAGGACATTATATTGTGATGGGTAGAAAAACCTTTGAAAGTTTTCCGAAGCCGTTACCAAATAGAACACATATAATCATCACGCGACAAAAAGACTACGAAATTCCAGAAGGCTGTTTCGTAGCGAGTAGTTTGCAAAAAGCAATTGATTTGTGTCCGAAAAATGAAGAAGTTTTCATCATTGGAGGTGGCGAAATCTACAATCAATCCATCGAAATTGCTAATAAAATCGATTTAACTCGCGTACATACAACAATTGAAGCGGATACTTTTTTTCCAGAAATCGACACTGATAAATGGGAATTGGTTTTCGAAGAATTTCATTCAAAAGACGAAAAACACGATTACGATTTTACTTTTTTAACGTACATTAGAAAATAGTTTTTTTTAGAACGCGGATGACACAGATTTTACAGATTTTCACAGATTTTTTATAATTCCTTTGTGAAACTTCGTGTAAAACTTTGAGCTACTTTGTGTAACTAAAACAGATTTTTTAAATTCCTTAAATCTGTGTTCCTAAAAACATTTCTTTAATTTGAATTTTGAAGTTGAAATTGAAATTTGCCCTTGTATTTGATTTTTTATAAGTACTTTTGTGATTCAAAATTAATACAATGTCAAAAAATATTACACCATATAAAGATTCAGATTTAGGCAAAAAAGAGCAAGTGGCTCAAATGTTTGACACCATTTCTGGTAGTTATGATGGTTTAAACAAAGTGATTTCTTTTGGTACTGATGCAAAATGGAAACAGAAAATCTTGAAAATGGTAGCGGCAAAACAACCAAAATCCATTTTAGATATTGCAACAGGAACAGGTGATTTAGCCATTTTATTTGCTAGCACTTCGGCAACTGAAATCATAGGTTTAGATATTTCACAAGGCATGTTGGATATTGGCAAGAAAAAAATTGAAGCCCAACATTTGGAATCTAAAATTCAAATGGTCTTAGGTGATGGCGAAAACATTCCCTATCCAGATAATTATTTTGACGCAATTACGGTTGCTTATGGCGTGCGTAATTTTGAAAACCTAGAAAAAGGTTTGTCAGAAATTTTAAGAACATTAAAACCTAACGGACAATTTATCATTTTAGAAACTTCGGTACCAACTCAATTTCCATTTAAACAAGGATATTATATTTATACTAATTTTATAATGCCAACTATTGGAAAGTTGTTTTCAAAAGATAAAAAAGCCTATCAATATTTATCGACTTCAGCACAAAATTTTCCTTTTGGTGAGGCTTTGAACAATATTTTAAGAAAAATTGGGTTTATAGATGTGCAACATTTGCCTCAAACATTTGGAGTAGCTACTATTTATCATGCATCTAAAAAATAATATGAAGAAATTATTTGCTCTTTTACTTTTTACACAAATTGCCTTTGCTCAAGGTGGTATGTTTGGCAAAGACCCAATTATCAACAAAGAAAATTGGAACAAACAACGTGTACATTGGGGTTATTTTCTTGGATTTAATAGTTTAGATTTTAAGTTTGACTATTTATCCGTAACAGATGACATTCAAGTAGGAACTACCACAGGTTTTAACGTGGGATTAGTTGGGAATTTAAGACTTACAGAATATTTTGACTTGCGTTTTGAGCCTGGATTATACATTACACAACGTAATTTAACTTACCCAAATATCGTAGATACTGGCGATCGTTTAAGAGAAGTGAAATCTACTTATATTTTCTTTCCATTATTGCTTAAATATTCGGCTTTGCGTACAGGAAATGTGCGCCCATATTTGGTTGGAGGAGTATCAACTGCTTTAAACTTAGGAAGTAACGCCAGTGCGCCAGACGATAACTACAACGAACGTTTTAGAATGACCAAATGGACCAATTTTTACGAAGTAGGATTTGGTGTTGATATTTATCTAGAATATTTTGTGTTTTCGCCATCCATTCGTGGTGTTTTCAGTATTAACGACGAATTAATTAGAGACAACACGCCAGGAAGCCCATGGACTGGTAATGTACAAGAAATGAAAACGCGTGGCTTTTTTGTGAATTTTACTTTTCACTAAAAAATTATCGTTTAAATTCACTCAAAATTATAGCGGTGGCGGTGGCTACATTTAAACTTTCTGTAGCTTGTAAATCGCCAAATCTAGGAATTGCTATACGTTGCGAAACTAAATTTTCTACCGCTTTTGAAATACCGTTGGCTTCATTGCCCATTACTATAATTCCTTCGTTGGGAAGTGTTTCTTTATAAATGTTTTTCCCATCCATAAAAGTGCCATAAACAGGTAATTTTATTTCAGACAATAATTTTTCAAGGTTACCATACACCACATTAACCCGGCTGATAGAACCCATAGTTGCTTGCACTACTTTTGGATTATATACATCAACCGATTCTTCAGAGCAAAACAAAGTTTTAATTCCAAACCAATCACACAAACGAATAATTGTTCCCAAATTACCCGGATCGCGAACATCGTCTAACGCTACAATTAATCCTTTTTCTTCAAATGTTACTGCCGCAGGAATTTTAAAAGTAGCCAAACAAGTATTTGGCGTTGTTAAAGCACTAATCTTTTTCAATTCGTCAGCTGTTATGGTATGAACTTTGCTTTTACTAACAGAACCAAAATCAGCTTTTGTAGTAAACAATTCATGCAATTCAAAGTTAGAATCTAACAATTCTTGAACACCTTTTACCCCTTCAACAAAGAAAAGTTGTTCTTGTTTTCTATATTTTTTTTGCTGTAAACTCGTTATTAGTTTAATTTGGTTTTTACTAACCATAAAAATTGTATTTTTGACTAACTTTTAAAAAGTGCTTTGAGAAATAATTTACCAAAAATAACATTATTATTTGTAATCGGAACAATAATTTATTCGTGTTCGTTAGTTAAGCGTGTACCCGAAGGCAAACAACTTTTGTCTAAAAACGAAATTTTTGTAAACGAAAAACTAATAAAAGAAGAGCGAATTAACAATTTGGTTTTACAACAACCTAATAATAAATTCTTAACTTATCCGTTGCGTTTGAGTTTGTATAATTTGGCCAAAAAAAATCCAGATTCTTCTTATCAAGCTTGGCTAAACAAAAAACCAAACCGAAGAGCTCGGTTAGTAAAATTGTTATCTGAAAAACAAGTTCAACGCTTAGGAAAATCGTTTGTTGTTTCTGGATTTAGTAATTTTTTAAAGAAAACGGGCGAACCACCAGTAATTATTGATACCAAAAAAGCCGAAATCTCAAAAGAACGCCTATCTGGTTTTTATTACAATAGTGGTTTTTTAAAAAATAATGTCACACTAGCTATTGATTCTGTTGGCAATAAAAGAGGTAAAATCACTTATCGTGTTGAAACTGGCAAACCTTATCACATTGACACAATTTCAAGAGTTATAGAAACGCCTGCTATTGATAGTTTGTATGCTTCCGAAGAAAACAAATCTTTCCTTAAAAAAGGAGCACAATATTCCTACCAAAGTTTTGATAATGAACGAAAAAGAATTACGCAACAATTTAGAAATAATGGTGTATATCATTTTCAAGAAAATCACGTAAAATTTGATGCTATTATTGATGATTCCATTCAAAAAATGAATGTTGTGTTGAAAATTGAAGATAGAAACGTTAAAGAAGGCGACACCTTAATCAAAAAACCATTCACTATTTATAAAATTAGTCAAGTAAATATTTTTACCAATAATTCTTCTAAAAAAGAGAAAAACAATGTAAAAGACAGTGCGGTTTACAACAATTATAACATTTATAGTTCTGGCCGATTGAATTACAAACCAAAAGCGCTAACAAATGCAGTTTTTATTGAAAAAGGCAAACTTTTTAGTGACAACGACAGAACCTTAACTTCTAAAGCATTGAGTAATTTAAAGGTTTTTAATTATCCAAATATTGAATACACACAAGATCCTGCTGATTCAACTAAGACTTCATTGATTGCAAATATTTATTTAGTCAATAAACCTAAATTCAAATGGACGCCTTCGATAGATGTTTCAACTTCTGATGTACAAGAATTTGGTATTAGCGGAAATATGTCGTTCACTTGGCGAAATGTTTTCAAACGAGCAGAAATTCTAGAATTATCAACCAGAGGAAATATTGGTTCGTCGCAAGATTTAGCTAACCCTAACAATGTTTTCTTTAATATTTCAGAATATGGTGCAGATGCCAAACTAAATTTTCCAAGGATATTTTTTCCTATAAGTGTAAAAAATATCATCAAAAAAGAGATGTTCCCTTCTACTCAAATTAGTACAGGTATCACCAACCAAAGAAACATTGGATTAGACAAACAAAGTCTTTCAAGTAGCATCAGTTATAGTTGGTCTACAAATAACAATAAAAATAATTTCAAATTTGAGTTGTTAGGAATCAATTATGTGCGAAACTTGAATGTTGGAAATTATTTTAACGTTTACCGAAATTCGTATAATCGAATTAATGAAATTGCTGCAATATACAATACAAATGATGGTTATGAAGATCTAAATGGAGATTTAAAAGAAGATAGTGTTTTAGATTTCATCGTAGATGTTCTTTCTGGAACAACAGCTTTGACTCCGAATGATGCTGATTTCAAATCTGTTTTAAGTATTTCTGAACGCTATGTCAGATTAGCTGAAGACAATCTAATTGTTTCGTCTAGTTTTGTATACAACCGAACTACAAAAAACAACATTAATGACCGAAACTATTATAATTTCAAAGCCAAAATAGAATCCGCTGGAAATTTTTTATCATTTTTAGGAAATAGCTTAAACTTATCTACAGAAGAAAGTACGGCAGGAAACTCAAAATTATTTGGAATTGAATATGCACAATACATAAAATCAGAAGTTGACTTTGTAAAACATTGGGATTTTGGCAAGAAAAACACATTAGCAATGCGTTCCTTTGCAGGTATTGCAATTCCTTATGGTAATGCAAAATCAATTCCATTTTCGCGAAGTTATTTCTCGGGTGGCTCAAACGACAACCGAGGTTGGCAAGCATATAGTCTTGGACCAGGTAGAAGCGGTGGCGTGTTAGATTTTAATGAAGCCAATTTAAAATTAGCCTTCAGTACAGAATATCGTTTTAGAGTAGGAGGAAATCTATATAGTGCATTATTTGTCGACGTTGGAAACATTTGGAACGTACTAGACAACGTAGAAGATGAGCGCTACACATTCACCGGATTAAAATCATTACAAGATTTAGCAGTAGGCTCAGGTATTGGTTTTAGATATGATTTTGACTTTTTTGTATTCCGATTTGATTTGGGCTATAAAACCTATGATCCTGCACGCGAAATTAAAGACCGATGGTTCAAGGGAATTAACTTTAGCAAAACAGTGCTAAATTTTGGTATTAATTATCCATTCTAATTTTATAAATTCTTATTTTTGCTTTCTTATTATAAAAACATACAACTATGAGTCACAATATTAAGCCTGGTGTTGCTACTGGAGATCAAGTGCAAGAAATTTTCAACTATGCAAAACAAAAAGGATTTGCACTACCAGCTGTAAACGTTGTTGGATCTAGCACCATCAATGGTGTTTTAGAAACAGCTGCAAAATTAAACGCTCCTGTTATCATTCAATTTTCTAATGGTGGTGCGCAATTTAATGCAGGTAAAGGATTATCAAATGAAAATCAAAAATCAGCAATTTTAGGAGCTGTTGCAGGCGCAAAACATATACATACTCTAGCAGAAGCTTATGGAGCAACTGTTATCTTACATACAGACCATTGCGCAAAAAACTTATTACCTTGGATTGATGGATTATTAGATGCTTCTGAAAAACATTTTGCAGAAACAGGAAAATCTCTTTTTAGTTCTCACATGATTGACTTATCAGAAGAGCCAATTGAAGAAAATCTTGAAATTTCTAAAAAATATTTAGAAAGAATGAGTAAAATGGGAATGACTCTAGAAATTGAATTAGGAATTACAGGTGGTGAAGAAGATGGCGTAGATAATTCTGATGTAGATAGTTCAAAATTATACACTCAACCAGAAGAAGTAGCTTATGCTTATGAAGAATTAATGAAAGTAAGCCCAAGATTTACAATCGCAGCATCTTTTGGAAACGTTCATGGGGTTTACAAACCAGGAAATGTAAAATTGACACCAAAAATTCTTAAAAATTCGCAAGAATACGTTCAAAATAAATTCAACACAGAAAACAATCCTGTTGATTTTGTTTTCCATGGAGGATCTGGTTCAACTTTAGAAGAAATTAGAGAAGCAATTTCTTATGGAGTAATCAAAATGAATATTGATACTGACTTACAATTTGCATTCACAGAAGGAATTCGTGACTACATGGTAAACAAAGTAGATTATTTAAGAACACAAATTGGAAGCCCTGATGGTGCTGACAGTCCAAACAAAAAACATTACGATCCAAGAAAATGGGTTCGTGAAGGAGAAGTAACGTTCAACACAAGATTAGAACAAGCTTTTGCCGATTTAAATAATGTGAATACTTTATAAGTACGAAGTACGAGGTACAAAGTACGAAGTTTAAAATTTATTATTAATTGAAATTAGATAAAGATAAGGTTAGCCTTCCAACTTCTAACTTCTAACTTTTAACTTAATTATGGCTTGGTTTAAAAGAAAAGAAAAAGGAATCACAACCGCTACTGAGGACAAAAAAGATGTTCCAAAAGGTTTATGGTATAAATCGCCAACAGGAAAAATCATTGACCAAGATGAATTGGCAAGAAATCTATGGGTAAGCCCAGAAGATGATTATCATGTAAGAATTGGTAGTAAAGAATATTTCGAAATTTTATTCGACAATAACGAGTTTACAGAACTTGATGCCAAACTAACATCAAAAGACCCATTGAAATTTGAAGACACTAAAAAATATAGTGATCGTTTAAAAGATGTAATGGATAAAACAAAACTAAAAGATGCAATTAGAACTGGAGTTGGAAAATCGAAAGGGAAAGATTTAGTTGTTTCTTGTATGGATTTCGCTTTCATTGGTGGTTCTATGGGTGCTGTTGTGGGTGAAAAAATTGTCAGAGCAATTGATTATTCTATCAAGCATAAAGTTCCATTTGTTTTGATTTCTAAATCTGGTGGAGCTCGTATGATGGAAGCTGCTTATTCATTAATGCAATTAGCAAAAACCTCAGCAAAATTAGCACAACTAGCAGAAGCAAAAATTCCATACATTTCATTATGTACAGATCCTACGACTGGTGGAACAACTGCTTCTTATGCAATGCTTGGCGATATTAACATTGGAGAACCAGGCGCTTTAATTGGTTTTGCTGGACCTCGTGTTGTAAAAGATACAACTGGTAAAGATTTGCCAGAAGGATTTCAAACTTCAGAATTTTTATTAGAGCATGGGTTTTTAGATTTTATCACACCAAGAAAAGAACTAAAAGACAAAATCAACCTATACATTGATTTAATTCAAAATCAAGAAATTAGATAATAAAAAATCCCGTTAGCAAAACTAACGGGATTTTTGTTTTTAACTCATTTGAAATTAAAAATTATACTTCAATCCACCATAAATATTTCTACCAGGAGCATTTATTCCTGAAGCAAAAACACGGTATTGTGTGTCTAAAATATTTTCAACTCCTGCAAAAAGAGTCGCTCCTTTATACACGTTGAAACCTGCTTTAAAATTATAGGTTTCCCAAGCTGGCATTCCTCCTACTGGTGCATATTGTGCATTATCTTCTCCACTGGTTGAATAATCGCTAGCATCTTTTTTACCATTATACAACATATAAGCTTCAAAATTTGCCCATTTTTTTGAATATACAAAACCAATTTTTCCAAAATAAGGAGAAATATGGTCTAATGGCGACTGGTTTCCGTTTTCAACTACTCTACCTAATGTATAATTGAAATTCGCATTGAAAATTAAATCGTGTAGCAACACAGCGCTAAAATTTGTTGACAATCCAGTAATGAAGGCTTTTCCTTTATTTTGGTTTGCAAAAACTTGACTTGTTGCTCCGTCATAAACAATCGTACTTTGTCCGTTAAATAAAAATTCGTCAGTTACAATAGCATCATATAATCTTGTATAGAAATATGTGTTCTCAAACTTAATTTTTTTAGAATCGGATTGAATTGCAAATCCAAAATCGGCAGTAATTGTTTTTTCTGGTCTTAAATCTTCATTTGGAACAATTATCGTTCCTGCCGCAGATTCAAATATTTTTGCTAAATCATCAATATTTGGTGCTCTAAATCCAGAAGCTAAATTGGCTTTAATTGTAAAATTATTTGAAGTTTGGTGCACAATTCCTAATGTTCCACTGTAGGTAAAATTACCTTGGGAAATACTTGAAAATGGTAATGGAAAAAACGTATCGTCCGCAATTGTACTTTTCAAAGTAGTGTATCCAATTCTAGCACCCGCATTCCAAATCGTCTTTTCAGACATTTTTTCGTTATATGAAACATATAAATCATTTCGCATCATGTTGTTGTCTCCATTTGGATATCTTGTATCTAAATCAGTTCTAACACCCGTGTTGATATTATTAGCATACGCAGAAGATTTCAAAGTTTCAAAATAGGATTCAAAGCCGTAAAACAATTCGCCTTTGGTGAACTTTTTATCCAAATCAATTCCCACTGAATACATGTTTACATTTTCTTCTCTGTTTTGCAAATTATAATTGCCAAATCTTCTATTATGACGACTTTCTTGTGCGTTTTGAAAAGCCACATTCACTTTTAAATCACTTCCTAAAACGGCTTTTTCTTTACTCAACGAGTATATTCCTAAAACGCGCTGTTGTGGTCCATAATACCATTCTGCATGTCTTAATCCGCTTCCAGCTGTTTCTGTTAATCTATCATAACGATCAATATCTGAAGAAGTTGAAAATTGTAAGTTTAATCCGTGTTCAAAACCTGATGTAGTTTTATAAGCAAACTTTTGTAAAAAATTATATTGCTTATACGCCGAACCAACCTGTGTATATTTATCGTCGTTTACATTCAACTGGTCAACACCATTTACTGTAGTAACATAATTAGGTCTTTCGCCAAAATAATTACCATTATGATTTTTTTGTTTTCCCATTCTTAAATCACCAAAATCATTAAACGATAAAATAGATAATGAAGCAAAGTTTGTTGTAGCATAATTAAAAGTAAGCGCAACCGATTTTTCTTCATTAGCAGAGCTATATCTTGTGTTGATGCCGCCAGTAAATTTATTTTTAGCATCACCTAAAAATTTTGCGCGTTTAGTTGTCATTGCAACGGTTCCTCCTAAAGCATCACTTCCAAATAAAGTAGAAGTTGGACCATAAAAAATCCCGACATTTTCTAACATACTTTCATCAACTGTGATTACATTTTGAAGATGTCCGGCTCTAAATATTAGATTATTCATTCTTACACCATCAACTAAAAGCAATACGCGACTTGCTTCAAAACCTCTAATTGCAGGACTTCCTCCACCTTGCTGCGATTTTTGAACAAAAAGTGAGCCCGAATTTGACAGCATTTCTGCCGTACTTTGAAAATTTTGAAAATCAATTTGTTTCGCCGAAACGGTAACAACTTGGTTGGGTAATTTTGAATAATTACTTGGTAGTTTATTTGAAACCACAACCTCTATTAATTCATCTGTTGCTTTAATTGTGTCTTGTTTGGTTTGTGAAAACCCTAAAACAGGAAACAAAAGCAAAAAGTATTTTGTATAATTTTTCATTTTACTATTTTTTACCTCATGTGTATATGTGTTCGATTGAGTAAACTGAATTTACCCAATGGAACATTCTAAAACTTTGTATTTAATTTATAAAGTTTAAACGTTTTCTGGAGGCGGTAAAGAAATAGTAAAAGAAATAGACTTATAATATATTTTTGGAGTTGTATTTTTTATCGTTGGAACCCAAACATGAAATGGTTCCCATGAAAATACGTCCTGAAAATATATTGATTTGTAAAAATTTACAATTTGTTCTTTTTTATCTTTCGAAGGCGCGTCTGATTGAAAAGCACTGACTAATAATTTTGACAATTGTTTGCTTAATTTGGTCTCTTCATGATCCCACCAGCACCAATATTGAATTGAATCTTTTGTGGCTTTTCGCTCAACAATATCATACATTTCGCCATTATATTCAAATTCTTTGGAATGTTTCCACTTTAACTTGTCATGACTTTCTTTTGTCGAAAATTTTAAAAACACCAATTCGTTTTTATCAATTCCAGCAATCATTTTCCATTTTACTTCCTTTCTAACCATAGTTTTTCTGTGCTGTAACCAAGTATAAGTTACAACCGCTGGAGCTATTAATAAAAATAGCAAAAAAATACTGCTAATTTGTTTTTTCAATTTGGAAATAAATGAACTCCAAAGATAATAAAAAACTACAAGTTACATGCCGCTACGAATTGCTTCAACTGGGTCAAGTTTTGAAGCGGTAATTGCTGGAATAATTCCGGAAATCAAGCCAATAAAAGCCGCCAAACCAGAGCCTAACAACATGTTTGAAGTACTCAGTACAAATTCAAAATCTAAGGCATTAGATAACACAATAGCAATTATCCAAACTAAAAACATTCCGATTAATCCACCAATTAATGATAATATAACGGCTTCAAATAAAAACTGAAATAATATAAATTTGTTTTTAGCACCTAATGCTTTTTGAATTCCAATTAAGTTGGTTCGCTCTTTTACAGAAACGAACATAATGTTAGCAATACCAAAACCTCCCACTAAAAGAGAAAATGCGCTAATAGCCCAACCAATCATGTTCATTTGACCAACGATATTGTCGATAAAATCGGTGAAGCCCGAAAGCACATTCATGAAAAAATTATCAATTTCACCCGTTTTTACACCTCTATGAACTCTTAATTTTTGAGCTAATTCTGCCTTAAATTCTTCAATATCGATTCCTTTTTCGGGTTTTATTAAAATTGCGGGAGTTAACATATCATTGTTATCACCATACATTCTTCTTAAAAAATTTACAGGAAAAAATACGGCTACATCATTACTATCTCCAAAAGTTCCTTGCCCTTGTTTTTTCAAAACACCAATTACAGTGAACTTTTGCCCATATAAACGCACTTTTTTTCCAATTGGGTCGCTATTTTCAAACAAACCTATTGCTACTTCACTTCCAATTACGATAACTGGGCTTCCTGAATTAGATTCTGATTCATTAAACAATCGACCTTTATCAATTTTTACAGGTTCAATATCAAAAAATTCGTTGGTTGAAGGCTTTACACGAATTGAATTAACGGTTTTTGATTCATATTTAATATTTTCATTACGCGTAAAAAGGTTAAACGACATTTTATCAATTCCGTTTACATTTCTTCTTAAATGTTCGTATTCTTCATAAGTTACATCCGGAAATTGCTCACGTTTCCATCGAGGTACATCAGACGGACCAAAAGAAAAACGCATTAAATAAACCGTATTCATGTCCATATCACTCAAGTCTTCCTTGATTTTTTTATCCATAGAATCTACTGCAGCCAACACCGCAATAATGGAAAAAATACCAATAGTTACACCTAACAACGACAAAAGCGTACGCAATTTATTGTTGCGCAACGCATTGATGGCAAAACTGAAACTTTCTGAAAGTAATCGTAAATATAAAAGCATAATACTGAGCTATAACTATAAGTAGAGCAATGAGGGAAAATGTTACAGTTAGAGGGAATTTATTTATATTTGAGAAAAAAAAGAAAAAAAAAAAAACAATGCTAAATGAAAATCTAATTTTAAGCATTCTATTTGGTCTAGCCGCCATTCTGTATCACCGAATTCATAAATGGTGGTTATCAGGTCGTGATAAAAATCCAATTTTTCTCAAATTAGAAACAAATACGAAATCATTTGAGAATTGGGTTATCATTATTTTTTTAGCAATTACTTCTTTAGGCTTTTTGATAAAATCAATAATCTAATTTAAAAAAATATAAAACAATAAAGTTTGACTATTTTAAGAAGTATAACTACTTTTGCACCACGAAAACAACAACACTTATCTGAGACTATTCAGATACAACAACACAACACCATGAACACAACAAAAAAAATTGCTTCGGCATTGATTTCTGTATTTGACAAAAA